>Ga0078894_10002093_pt1 | contig 15013 bp, 16 predicted proteins | sample LauGreSu1BDMLBSD_2_FD_67506 | JGI IMG/M metagenome (GOLD analysis project Ga0078894, IMG submission 67506) | Freshwater lake microbial communities from Lake Michigan, USA - Su13.BD.MLB.SD (version 4) (version 4) | ecosystem: Environmental > Aquatic > Freshwater > Lake | place: Lake Michigan... | reverse complement strand
TTTAATCCGACCTGGAAAAACTCAAGCAATTTTCTTTCTGATTCTGGAGAAAGCTTTGCTCCCTTTACTGTAATAATATATCTTGGGACCGCCTTGTTTTCAAAGTAATCAAGGTTATATCTTCCAGACAATTCATTACCTGCAAGGGCAACCTGTGCTGCAACAATATCTGGCAATCCATAATAGTTGCTCATAGGAGTATACTTCTTTAAATGAATAATTTCATTTGGACGATCTTCTTGTCCTGCAATTGGGTTCTCTGTTTCAGTGTCTCCAAAGTTGTTAAAGTAAACTGCCTTGCCATATAGCAATTGAATGAAGCCATCTCTTAGTCTACGAACACGCATTGTTTTTGATGGGATATGTCCGATGTACCCAATGTTTCCGCCTGTGGTTCTACCTATTTCAATATAGCCATTTCCTGTTGCTTCAAGGTCTGTATAAACCTTAATCAATGTCTGTGTAAATGTATCTTCTTCGTTTGTTGTATCCACCCAAGCGTGTAGGTCTTGTCTCAACTTGCTTAGCTTTCTGCGGGCTCTTTCAAGAGACTTATCGTCTGTAATAGAATCAAAAGCATCATTAGTTTTCTTTGTTTCGACAAAGTCATAACCTAGTCCAACAATGTTAGCCACCTTTGCATTAATTGCTGCATAGTTGTATGTTGAAATTTCGTATACCTTTGAAAGGTATTCAAGATTGTATGTTGGCTCAACTAGATCGAACATTGAGTAACCTGAAATAGCTTGCGCTAATAGGTTCTGTTGTGTTCCCGTTCCTTCTATACCAGAAAATGACTTAGAGAATTCTCTACTTACTTTGCGCTTAAACGATGCGCCTAGTCCTCGGACTTTCTTTAGTTCATCTATGCCCGCCGCAAATGGATCATTACTGACCTCATCTTTTTTTACAGAGAACCAGTCCGCTGTATTTGATATATTAATTACGCTATCTGCGTTATCATCATCAAGAAATTCTACACTCATTTTGTACCACCCAAGTTTAATTTTTTCATTTCGTCTTTATAGTTTCCAATGTCCATAGGGTCTGGGACTAGTCCCCAGTCGAGTCTTTGCTTTTGGTAGTGGAACTCTTCGTCGTCAATCTTCCTTCTTCCAGAAAGAAATTTAGGCCCGCCCTCATATATACCAAACGAGCTAACTTCTCTAGCCAAAGCATCGATTCTGGATTTATTTCCTTTTTTGGACGTGATCGAAAGAAAGTTGCCATCATCGTCACCAATCCATCTTCCGTCTGGCATTTCCCAGACATATATCCCAAGGGTTGTCTCTTCATCAAGGATCTTATATTTAGCGTTATTAATATCCATAGTAATTTATTTTACCATTATTCCCTACACAAGTCCAGCTTTTGTCAACGAATGTGACAAATTATTTGTTTTGTAACACTACCCAGTCGTTGTCATAGAAGTCTACAGAGCTTTCTGTCAATGTCATGGATGAATCGTCTGCTACTGTGGCAGATCTTCCTATGTGCATATTATAATGGGACAGGGCAAGGATAGAATCAAAAGCGGAAGGGTAGTAGGCAATATACTGATAAAGGCTAGAAGGCCCTCCTGTTGCTATATGATTAAATAGGATTGTTCCTGTAATTGGCCCACTTGTTACTATCAATACATGATAAAGTTCATTTGAGTCAAAGACTGAGCTTATGTTTGTTTCAGATGTCTTGTCTACACCATTAACATAAATAGCAGATATGTTAGATTTAGTAATAGTTCCATTTGTTACCCATGAGTATCTTGCGGCTACAAAATCTCCATTAGCCCCGCTTGATAAAATTGAGTTTGATGTAAGATCTGATAGGGTTAAAAAGAACTCTATCGTTCTTATTGATTCTGCGGTATTAATTTTAAATCCCGCCCCATCTGCTGTTGTAAGGCCGTTTAGCTTTTGGCGGGAGAGAATAGGATATCCAATTCTTCCTAGGGTGATATCTTTTGAGGCAAATCCAGTCTCGCTCTCTATTGTATAAATGTAGTCTGGGTTGCTTGCTGAATATAAAACCTGATCTTTGTAGAAACACAGAAGCAGGCTATATAATCTTGGAATAAATTTAGTTGTATCTGATGAGGTAAATGTTATCTCAAGATAAAGAGTTCTTTCAGAACTAAATGATCCTAATTTAAACTGAGGAATTGCTTTTCCATTAATGCACTCTTCCCAAGCTGTTCCATCTGTAGAAGTTCTTACAGAGACCCCGTTATCGCCGTTCCACTCTATCTTAGAGGAGTCTAGATCGAATCCTGCAGGAATTGCTATGGCATCTACTACAACCACGCTCTTAGAGGCTGCAGAGGCTGTTTTTTGAATCTCTAAACATTTCTCTTCTGTATTATAAATTAAATCCTCTGAGGAAAAAATTTCTAGCGATCTATTGGCTGGATAGGCAAAATTAAATTGCTTGCTTACACTGTCATCATATATTTCAAATAATGTTCCGCCATCTGGATATGAAACTTGAAGCGGTGAAGTAGTCCCAGAATATGTTTGGTGCTCTATAATTTTATCTAGTCCCAAAGCATATCTATATACGGCAGGAGCATCTACAATAAATGAATCAGATGAGTTTCCTGTAGGACCCAACTTTAAAGTAATTGTTTCATTAGTAAACTTATAATCAGTTAAAGATTTGCTTGTTGCAAACTTTCCATCTACATACAATGACATTTCTGTAATAGAGTATGTGGCTACAATATGATGAGACTGACTAATGTGAGGTAAGGTGTAATCAAGTCTTTCCGACTCAAGCTTAAATACTATATTACCTTTTTCATAAAAAATTCCCACGTTTGCTGTTGAGTCCGCAAACAGAGTAGTTAGACCAGTTGTTGTAATTTTAGGATAAACCCAAACCTCTAATGAGAATGCATTATCTGATGAGTTTGTATCTGCAAATCCGCCATCGGCGGTAGAGCCATAGTAATCTTTGGTTACTGGCAATGTTATATATTTTGTATTGGTTATAATAGATCCATTTGCTCCACCTGAAACAAGAGGAATTAATCCTGTTGACAGACCACCTACATATGTTCCAGAATTACCGCATCCAGATATATCTGAGGCGGTAGTGCCTGAAGACTCATCCAAAGGCCAAAAGCCAATAGGATAATCTTTAATTACTTTAAGTTGGTAGGACATCTTATTATTATACCAATAAATCAGTATAAGTCATATATTACTGTTCCGCTGGTTTTTGAGCATTAAGTAGTAGGACTACTGTTTCTGCCGTTTGCCTAATGTCCATAATGCGTGAAATTTCCTGGCACCCAAGGCGGATATCATTAATATTTGCTTGACGATCAAGCTTCAATTTCTTTGAGATATCTGTTACTACTTTGAAAGATCCGTCTTTATCCTTAATAACAAAGAATACGGTTTCCACTTCTATTGCCTCTGGGGCGGCTACTTCTGTGGATTCAACTGAGTCTATATTTTCTGACATATATTATCCTATCTGTTTGTATCAGTATATCAAAATTATTTATGTGTGTCTAGACTGAATAACGAATAATTACTACGCCAGATCCGCCTCTAAAGGAAGAACCTGAACTTGTTCCAGCTGCACCGCCACCAAATCCATCTTTACCAGTCCATCCGTTAGCTTGTCTGCCACCGCCGTCGGTAGCGTTACCATCACCATCTTGTCCACCTGCTCCGCCTCCGCCATAACCAGTAGATGTTCCTGTAATTGAGGAAGTTCTTCCAGCTCCGCCACTTATTCCAGAACCGCTTGCTCCTGCTCCTGCTCCGCCACCTGCGGATGCAAACCGTCCGTCTCCTTGACCTTGATGCCCTGAATAATCAGCGTTGCTTGCACCGCTTGGCCCTTCTCCGCCACCATTACCACCAGTAGCATTTATTCCATTAAATGAAGATGTTCCACCTGTACCACCAGTACCTCTGTTTGTAGGATTTGATGCTGCTCCGCCGCCGCCTACAACAATTGTATACGGTACTGCGGCTGTAACTGAAGATGTGCCAGTTCTTACAACTCCACCAGCGCCTCCTGGTCCATACCAGACACCGCCGTAGCCCCCCGAAGAACCACCACCGCCACCGCATATTAAATATTCTACAGTTCCATTTGCATCTGGCGTAAATATAAAACTACCACCAGACTGTGAGCCTGTTTCAAATTTATGAACTCTAAATCCACTAATTTCAGATATAGCGCCACCCAATGCGAGCTGAAGCCTTCCAGTTTTGTGTCGCTGATTGCCCTGTACGCCAAAGCTACCTCTTACACTATTAATAAATGGCATTTATTTTTCCTTTTTAATAATTTAGATTTGAGTTACCAAATACAATCCAAGATCCGCCTGAGCGAAGGAATGTAAATGTGAATATATCAATTTTACCAGCAGAGGATGTTGGTGTTGGTGCGGCACCATTTGGCCATCTGATTGTCTGATTTGTTCCACCAACTTGTAGTGTTGTTGGGACATACCCAGTAGAGCCTTGTGTAGTAAGGACGTTTACAGTCATTACCTTATCATTGTCAGTAGGTAAATTTGTAAAGTTAAATGTCATTGCTGCTGTAGGAGCAACGGAAACATAATAAATATTACCTGCAGTCCAATCAAATGTTCCAGTATTTGAAGATAGTGTTACAGGCACAACATTTTCACGAAGCTCTTGAATGTCTACGGTTCCTGATAAAGAAACTCCTCCAGTTGAAGATATACCATTTGGGAAAGATACTGCTGCTGCAGAAGTTGTTCCAATTCCACCATTGGCATCAATTTTTCCAGTTGATGTAATTGTAGAAGATGTGCTTATTACACCAGATGCCGTAATTGCTCCTGAAGTAATCGCATCTACTCTAATATCTGCATATTCAATTCCAGTAAAGTCTACAGAATTTGTTGGCTTTGTAGATAGATTTGTAAATGCTTTAATTACGCCGTCTGATGCATCTCTTACCAATCCAGAATACTTTGTAACTGCTCCAACCTTATACTCTCCGACAAGTCCTAGATCAATTGCATCTCCAGCATTTCCGTCTCCGACAAAAACGATTGGGAATGCAACTTCGAGTGTTTGCACACCAGTCTGTGAGCCAGAGCCACCAAATGAAAGGTTTCCAGCAATATTAACATCACCTTGAATACCTACGCCTCCGACTACGGTTAGCGCACCTGTTGAAGGTGAAGTAGAGGATGTTGGAATTTCAATGTGTACATTTACGTCTGGAGTAATAGACATTTGTTCGTTACCAGATTCGTAACCGCCTGCTGCAAATATAATCTTGTTCTCGGAACCGTTTGCGCCAGTTGCTACGACAAGGTTGCCTGCTCCAGTAGTGCCAAATGGAGCCTCATAAAAAATGTAGCCATCGTTAGGTCCTGTAATTCCGAATGTCGCTTGGCTAAATGTTGAGCCAGTGATACCCATATCGATCCAGCCAGAAGTATCATTACCGTTATTTGCGTAGGCAATAAAGTCTGTAGATGAATTAGAAGAAGAGTTTTGAATTGCAACTTGTGCATACGGCTCTCCGTTAAGCTTAAACACTGCTCCTGGATTTGTTAGGTCGGCAGAAGTTTCCCAAGCCCTTGACCCAGTTCCAACATAAACTGTTCCAGTTAGTTCAGAATCTCCAGCGATTCTAAAATTACCAGTAACATCTATGCCATCTGATGGAGTGATAATCATTTGTTCGTTACCACCTGTTAATCCGCCAGCAGCAATTACAATGTTGTTTGCTAATCCAGTACCGTCTGTTGCAAGAACAAGATTACCATCTCCAGTAAATTTATTAATTTGTGAGTTAATTACGCTTGTAAGTGGTACGCTCCCCCCAGTGTATCCGACAGGTACTGGGACTGTAACCTGTGTTGATGTTGGCGCAGAGACCACAACATACCTACCTTCAAGTGCGGGTACTGAAGGCAAGACTAAATCAAAAATAACTCCTTGAATCATTTGATGAGCTGTAGCCGTAATAATATTTAAATTACCGCTTGCTACGTTGTATTGAGAAACCACAACTTGGCCCGCAATAGCTCCTGACATAAATACATATCCGTCTCCAGGGCCAGTTAATGAAAATGTTGGATCGTTAAAAGATTGATTAGTGATACCCATATCGATCCAGCCAGATTCATTAGTTCCATTAGAGGCATAAGCAATATAATCTGCAGAAGAGCTAGTTCCAGAGCCTGTATTTACAAGCGCTGTCTGAACGAAGTCTGAAGATGATCCTTGTATTCCTAAAGAAACATTTGTCAGACCGCCTGCTGTAATAAATGTAGTAATGTCTTGACCAATTTTAAATGTGTTAAAAGAATCTGACCAGAATGTGAGTGTTCCGTCTGTCTTTAATACTTTTCCGCCCTGACCTTCTGTTGGTGGAATCTCTGAGCCTTCTACCATACGTGTCCAAAAATCTGTATCTGTGATGGCTTCGCCTGTTGATGGTACTTCGTTAGTATAAATCCATACGATATTGTTATATCTGACTACATCGTTTAATTTATATTCTGCTGAATTGCTCCAATCCCCCTTCCAAATAAAGCGGATTGATCCAAGATTAATAATTTGAGTTGCCATTTATTCTACCCTCACAATAAGATTTGACGTGTCTGTTTCAGACCATTCGAATTGCAGTTCACGAGTTGTGAATGTCCATTCTCTGTAATCTGTACTTTTTCTGTTCTGATCTGGAAGAATTACTTCGGTTGTCCCGTCGTTAATTTTTTCCAATATAAGTTCTCCCGAAACTGGAAGATACTTAAAGCCATAAAATGCTCCAAGATTAGATCCTGGAATTTGCTGCCAATATGTCCCGCTCCATTCCCACGCTACATCACCGACGGTATAAGTGTCGCCTATTGTTGGTGAAGCTGGAAATGTGATTGGCATATTTCTCCTATTATACTTCTGCCCATACAGAGCCGTAGTATATGAAAAGTTTTCCTATAGTTGAATTGTACCAGATATTGCCTTCTGTTGGACTTGATGGTGCTGTGCCCGCCACAGTTACTGTAGAGGGGGCCTCTGCCGTAAGAAGAATCTTATTTGCTGCATCATCATATGAGGCTGTAATATTTGAGTGACTTGCATGGTTTAGAAGGGGGGCTACAAATTCTTGAACCTCTTCTTGAGTTAATCCAGCGCCTGCGGTTAAAAGTATCTTGTTATTATCATCATCATATGTTGCTGTTATATTTGTATGGCTTGAATGGTTTAAAAGTGGAGCAACAGCATCTTGTGCTTGCTCTGTTGTTATTGTTGCTGTTCCCGCCAAAATAATCTTATTATTGTCATCGTCGTAAGATGCAGTTATATTTGTGTGGCTTGAATGGTTTAAAAGGGGGGCAACAATATCTTGAACCTGCTCCTGAGTTAATTCCCCAGAAACTATTGTGCTTATAATTTTCCAAGTAGTCCCGTTCCAAGCATATAACTTAGATCCAACCGTATATTGCTGATTAAGGGTGGGACTTGATGGGAATCCTAGGGCAGAAGTCATACTTCAATTATACCCTAATTCCTATTAAATCCCTTGTTTTTGATTAGGAGAAATGGTATACTGGTTTTAAAGAGAAAGAGTTAAAAAATTCGTAAAGGTAGAAATATAGAAGAGTCTGAAGAAGTAATAACTCTTGCAATAAATACCAGATGCCCATCTAAGTGGGTACTCATTGACACCGAAACGGGACAATCATATATCGGAAATCCTGGTGGGTACTGGGATAGACTAGAGCCAATAAAGAAAGAAAAAAATGGAATCAACTAAAAGAACTCTATTAAAAACATTAAGCTGGGAAACATTTCACCTTATTGGAGTAGCTGGAGTAATATATTTGTTTACGGGTGAATGGGAATACGCAAGCCTTGGTGCTCTTATTTACATCGGATGGGAAGCCCTTGGATACTTTATCCATGAAAGAGTTTGGGCTAAATTTGGTAAAGGGGTAAAGTAACAATGGCTAGACAAATTAACGGCATATTCCCAGGTGAGCTAAGGCCCACAACAACTGTTGGAGGATGTATTGAAATTTTTGAAAACGCTTGGCCAAATCCAGAAGAAACAATTAAGGCAATTGAGGCTGAATGTAAAAACCCAGAATCTGGTTTAAATTGGAATAAAGCAACTATTGTTGGAGTTACTGGGGAACAAAACTATAGAACTAATTATGATTTAGGGATAACCTATAATGCTAAAAACAATAATGCCGTAGCTCAGAATGTGCATAATCAAATGAATTTACTTTTGTTGGCAACTACAGTACCATACGCAGAAAAACATCATATCTCTGAAGTTTATCATGAGGGGTATAATATGCTTAAGTACGCAACTGGCAATGAATACGGAGCACACTCAGATGGAGACACTGCATCTGGAAGAGCAATATCAGCAATCATTTACTTAAACGATAGCTATGAAGGTGGACATGTTGAATTCATTAACTTTGGCATAAAGATTAAACCAGAGCCAGGGATGCTTTTAGTATTTCCTTCAAGTTATCCTTACTCCCACATCGCCCACCCAGTTACATCTGGTACTAAATACGCACTTGTTACTTGGTTGCACGATAGGCCCTTTTAAGTGATTGTAATAAATGATGTATTGTCTAATAGCCTAACTGATTCTTTGCGAAACCTTGCTTTAGATGTAGTGCTTGGTAGGACAAAAGATGCGGGGCTAGCAGTTAAAACTAATTACAGTTGGGATAGCGACATTGTTTTAGATAGCGCTCCAGTGCTTTGTATTGCTATTCCAGACTTTTTGGCCGAGGCTTTAGAAATAGAGCTTATTAAAAATAATGTGCTTAACCCTGAAGAAGATGAATCTATTGTTGGAACAGCAATGGTTTATGTATGGTTTAAAGGATCATATATACCCCCTCATGGAGACATGGGGTTTTCAAAGGCAGTTACGCTATATTTAAGCCCGAACTGGGAACCAGCAGATGGGGGAATGTTTATTTTTAAGTCTGCTCAAACAGGTGGATGGGAAGTTGTAATGCCAAACTTTAATACTGGAGTTATAAACAATGCTAACGAAATTCATCTAGTTACCCCTGTACAATCTTCTAACAGTCTTAGAATAACAGCTCAAATTTTTATCAAACCTAAACAAAAAACACCTACATATTTGGAGTACATAAAATGAAATTTAAAACGCAATGGCTTGAAGCCTTAAAGACAATGAGATTTAGGTCTTATTGGAACAAACCTAACACAGTAGAATTTTTTGCTTTTATGACAAAGATTGCCATTATCTTCCCAGGCCTTTTGCTCGGCAAACAGTTTTGGTGGCTATACATCTTTGCTTTAATCTCAAGCTTTGCCTTGATATGGTCTTCAACAGTTAAAACTTTACCTACTATTATTTGGTTTAATATACTGTGGTGTACGCTTGCATCACTATCTATAGCTAAGCATTTTGGTTTAATCCTATGAAGACTTTAGTTGTTGGCGGAGGTACCGCAGGCCTAGTTACAGCCATTATATTAAAGAAACATCTAAACTTAACAGTGGATCTTGTGCATTCTCCTACTATTGGCATTATTGGTGTCGGAGAAGGATCAACAGAACACTTTAAAGAGTTTATGGAGTTTGCGGGTATCAGCCACCTAGATATTATTAAAGAGTGTGGGGCAACCTACAAGTCTGGAATCATGTTTAAAGGTTGGGGCAGCAAAGACTACTTGCATAGCGTTGATAGTACTTTTGCCCAGCAATATGCTCAGTACCGTCCAGTATACGCAAAGCAAATTTCCGAGGGGGAAGACTACCTAAACCCACGTAGATTATGGAAATCAGAAATTAGTACTGGCTTCATAGGAAATCATGAGCAAGCCGTATTTAATCAATATCACTTTAACACTAACCTTTTAAATGAGTACTTATTAAAAGTTGCCGATAATATAGGCGTAAACGTATATGAAGATGACATTACAGATGTAAAAATTGATGAGTCCAACAACATTACTAGCATTAAAGGATCTAAAAAAGAATATAAATATGATTTTTATATTGATGCCACTGGATTTAAAAAGTTGCTTATTGGAAAACTTGGTGGAACCTGGGAGTCTTTTGGTGAACATCTTACTATGGATTCTGCTATTACGTTTAGAACTGGAGACACAGACAATTATAATCTATGGACACTAGCACAGGCAATGAAATCTGGATGGATGTTTAGGCTTCCTGTTTGGGGTAGCCATGGAAACGGTTACATCTATAATAGTAAATTTATTACCTCCGAAGAAGCAAAAAAAGAAGTAGAAGAATACTTTGGGCATGAAGTAACTATTGGTAAAACTTTTTCTTTTGACCCAGGGAAGATAGATAGAGCTTGGATCAATAACTGTGTGGCTACTGGGTTAAGCTCTATATTTGTAGAGCCTATGGAAGCATCCTCTATTGGAGCAACAATTCAACAAGCATTTTTGTTAATGCATAGAATAGTAGGATATAACGAAAATACAATTAAAGATTATAATGAATCCTTTAATGATATTTCTGAAAATATTAGAGACTTTGTGTTCTTGCATTATATTACAGATAGAGAAGATACCCCATTTTGGAAGTCCATGCAGTCTATAGAAGTGCCAGAGTCTTTAAATCTTAAACTGGATCATTGGAAAACTAATCTTCCAATTAAAGAAGATTTTAAAAATTATTCTGATTATATATTATTTAATGACCACAACTTTATAGTTGTTATGGATGGGCTTAATCTTTTTGATAGGGATGCTATATTTAAACAGTATCAATCTTTAAATCCCGCAATTAAATTATTTGCTGATCAAAGAATTAACGAAAAATTGTATGAAGATGCTAATCTAAAAACAGTTACCCATAAAGAGTATTTAAGGTTAATAAGAGACGTTTTTTAAATAAAAAACAGATTCTTTTTTTCTTGTGAAGAATATATCCATAAGTCTTCATCTTCTACCCAAACCTTGTTAACAACTGGCTTAATTCCAAAATCAATCATCCAGTTATAAACCTTTTTCCCAGCTTCTGGCCCATAATATGTTTCAATATCATTAGGGATATTCCAATGGCCTTTTCTAATTAAATAGAATTCAGCATAGGGAGACCAGGCAACATATACACCAACGCCGCCGCCCTGCTCATAAATAACTTCCCAGATATCAACATCTTCTATTTGCATTTCACGAGAGTAATCCCAATTAGTTTTAGGAGGAGTTTGTACTGTATCGTAATTCATCCAGTTTTCATCAAAGTGCTCTCCGCCATCTTTGAATATATTTGCAGTTGTTTTAAAAAAAGGCATTATATTTTTTTAGATTGTATATCTAATAACTACTATTCCAGATCCGCCGTCGCCACCATTGGCTTGCGATCCACCTCCTACAGAACCTCCGCCACCGCCACCTGTATTTGCGGTTGCATTTTGTTCAGGCCTAAAATCTTGTCGATTGGCGCTAGTCCAGCCTCCTTGTCCGCCGCCGCCTGTACCTCCAGAAGTATGAGTATCAGTACTGCTTCTATGGCCAGTTCCTCCTCCACCGCCTGCTCTAGTTATAGATGACCCAGTAATAGATGATGCAAGACCATTTCCGCCATTGCCACCAAATGAGTTGCCGTCGTGACCTTGATAAGTTGCTCCACCTGGAAAACCTTGTCCTGGAATGCCAGATCCTGTAGCTGGTTGGAATGCTCCTGGACCAGTACCGTTTTGACCAGCCTGAGAGGCGCCACCACCGCCGCCTTGAGAGTGACCTCCTCTTCCTCCGCCACCTGATCCGCCAGGCTGACCTTGTCTGTTTGTATTACTACCATCTGGGCTGTACCAGGCACCCTTACCTCCGCCAGTTGCGGTTATACCGATAGCTACAGAATTTCCACCATTTTGATTTGAAGATTCTCCAGAAGCCCAGCTTGAGACTCCACCGTTTCCGACTGTAATAGAATTAATTTGTGCTGGTATAGATACGCTGCCAGATAGATAGCCACCAGCTCCACCTCCGCCACCTGAGTGAGAGCATCCCCCTGCTCCGCCTCCAGCAACTATTAAATACTCAGCATTTAAGGGAAGTCCATAAAAAGTTGTGCCAAGTGTATCGCTGCCGACTGCGGTATAAGTATGTATTCTATATCCACCAGCTGTAGTTATAGACCCACCCGTAATTTGATCTTTTCCACCGACTCTTCTTGATTTTGCGGAAGGTCCAAAAGTTCCTCTTACGCTGCTAATAAATGGCATTTATTTCTCCTTTAGAAATTCAAGTTGTATGAAGCTATTACTATCCAGGCGCCAGCTGTAGTTCTAACTAGTGTAAATGTAAAGATATCAATTTTGCCAGCAGAGGATGTTGCAGTAGGTGCTATTCCACCAGGCCATCTAATTGTTTGATTTGTTCCAGCAATCTGTAATGTTGTTGGGATATATCCCGTGGAACCCTGTGTTACCATAACGTTAATTGTCATAGCTTTAGAAGAAGTTGTAGGAACATTAGTTAGATTAAATGTCATCGCTGCGGTTGGAGCTGTAGCGATATAATAAATATTTCCTGCTGTCCAGTCTAGGTTTCCTACGTTAGATGCAAGTGTAACATCTACAATTTGCTCACGCATTTCCTGAATATCTACGGTTCCGCTTAACGAAACTGCTCCTGATGCTGTTAAACCACCAGGGGCACTAATTAAACCAGAAGCGGTAAGTGTAGCTGTATCAATTCCAGCAGTTTTAATATCTGCGTACGCCAATCCCGCTGCTGCAAAGTTGACCACTCCGCCTGTTGGAGCTACCTGTGAATCCTTAAAGAATTTTACTACGCCGTCTGAAGCATCACGAACTAAACCAGCGTATCTGCGATTTCCAGTTCTTTGAGCGGTTCCAGTAGCTGAGGCTGAAGGTACATCTACATTTGTCTTTGAATATGTAAATGTTGTTGCTCCTGCAGTCCTAAGAACGTAAGTTCCGTTATATGTTGCGTTAACTCCATCGATAACTACAACATCTCCTATAGAAAATCCATGTGCTGCAGAAGTTGTTATTGTAGCGACATTACTTGAAATTTGAGTATTTGTTACTGTAAACAAAGCCGAGGCATTTGCAGTAGCATATTCTCCAACAACGCCTAGGTCTGTAGCATCTGCTGCGTTATCTGAACCAACTCTAATGATTGGATCAGCAACCGATAGTGTAGTTGTGGCTAAGGTTGTTCCTGAGCCTCCGAATACAATATCTCCCTGAATATTAACATCTCCCTGGATTCCGACGCCACCGACTACTGTTAGCGCACCAGTTGTTGGGGACGTTGAAGGTGTTGCAATTTCAATGTGCACACGCTCATCTGGAATAATAACCATTTGCTCATTACCTGAATCGTAACCACCTGCGGCAAATACGATTCTATTTTCTGAACCGTTTGCACCAGTTGCTAAGACAAGGTTACCAGCGCCAGTTGTTGATACTGGTGCTTCGAAGAAAATATATCCATCATTTGGCCCTGTGATACCAAAAGTTGACTGACTAAATGTTGAGCCTGTAACTCCCATATCGATCCAGCCAGACGTGTCGTCTCCATTATTTGCGTAAGCAATAAAGTCTGTTGATGAGTTAGATGATTGATTATGAATTGCTAGTTGAGCATATGGATTACCATTTAGCTCAAATACTGCAGCGGCATTTGTTAGTTCTGCATTTGTATTAAATGCCTTTGCTCCAGTTCCTACATAAATCTCGTCGTATACTTCAATTCCATTATCTGGAGTAATAATAATTTGTTCATTGCCGCTTTGCAGTCCACCTGCTGCAATAACAATGTTGTTGACAAGCCCAGTTGAGTCAGTTGCTAGAACCATATTACCGTCACCAGTAAACTTATTCATCTGAGAGTTAATAACAGATGTAAGAGCAATGTTTCCACCAGTGTATCCTGCAGGGACTGCAACTACAACCTGTGTGGCAGATGGAGCTGAAATTACTGTATAGCGAGATTCAAGAGTTGGAGCCACTGGAAGAACTAGGTCAAAAATAACTCCCGCAATCATTCCGTGTGGACCATCTGAAATCAAGTTAAGAGATGTTCCAGCTACGCTGTACTGATCTACATCAACTACTCCAGCAATTGCGCCAGACATAAAGATGTATCCGTCTCCTGGACCTGTTAGCGAAAATGTTGGATCATTAAATGAACCGTTTGTGATACCCATATCAATCCAACCAGATTCATTTGTTCCGTTAGATGTATATGCAATAAAGTCGGCAGATGAACCAGCGCCTGATCCTGTATTAACTAATGCTGTTTGTACAAAGGATGTAGAGGATCCCTGAATACCAAGAGATACATCAGTTAGATCTGCTGCTGTAATAAAATCTGTAATGTCTGCACCGATTAAGAATTCATCGAATGATGCTGACCAAAATGTTAGTGTGCCATCGGTCTTAAGAACTTTACCAGCGTTTCCTTCTGTGGGAGGAATTTCAGATCCCTCAACCATGCGTGACCAGTACGATGTATTTGTAATCAAAATATTTGCTGCTGGGATTGGATTAGTATATACCCAGACAATGTTGTTATAACGAACTACGTCGTTTAATTCATAAGTGTTGGCTTGGACATGTTCGCCCTTCCAAATAAATCTTAAATTTCCTAAATCAATCAGTTGTGTTGCCATATGCTTAACCTACCTCTACTGTTAAATGTGTTGGGTTTGTTTCATCCCATTCAAACTGTAATGGAATTGATGTAAACACCCATTCCCTATATTCTCCTGGAGTACGTACACGTACACCATTTGTATTTACATCGCTTTGTGGCAATGTAACTTTTGAACCATCATCAGTTACCTGAAGATATAATCTACCTATGCTTGCATCTGTTTTAAAGCCATAGAAGACTCCTATATCTGTTGCGCTTCCGCCGACTGCGGCGCCTGCAACAGAATTCCATGTTGTCCCAGACCATGTCCAGGTTCTTTCCTCCGTTGTGAACAATTGTCCTACGACGGGGTTAGCGGGGAAATCTAGAGCTGCCATTGTGTATTAAGTATAC
>Ga0078894_10002092_pt1 | contig 15013 bp, 19 predicted proteins | sample LauGreSu1BDMLBSD_2_FD_67506 | JGI IMG/M metagenome (GOLD analysis project Ga0078894, IMG submission 67506) | Freshwater lake microbial communities from Lake Michigan, USA - Su13.BD.MLB.SD (version 4) (version 4) | ecosystem: Environmental > Aquatic > Freshwater > Lake | place: Lake Michigan... | reverse complement strand
TCCAGAATCTCCTTTAGGACCTGTAATGCCACCTATATTTGTATTTGATATATTTGACACAATTGGTCTATATTTAAATTTTATATAAGATGCGATTGTATCTTGTATTGTTAGCATTATATTTATTATATTTAGATAAATATAATAAATTTTATTCTTCTCTTGATGTTATATATTCATATATCATAGTTCCTCTTTCAAATGGATGGGTGTTGTTTAATTCTTCTATCAAAGATTTATCTTCTATAGTTGTCTTATAGCTATATTTTTTCATAACGTTCCAAACATAAATTGTTGTTTCTTTATCAAAATAAAAATGAGATGGCATATTGGCTTCAATAGCTTCAAATATTTCTGTTGTATTTTTTAGTCTCATTTTATTATAATCTGATCTTTTTAATGAAGTTAATTTTTTTACTTTATCATAGCATATATTTTCTATACATTTTGTCATACAGAGAAGACAGCATAGTAGACGTTCCCAATTTACTTTCGGATTGCAAAAATCTGCTATTTGGTCTATTTTATTTAAAATATCTTTTTTGAAATTATTTATCGCATCTTGTCTTTTATTTTTATCAAGATAATCAGCTCTATTTTTTACACACGATTCTATAATTCCTTTCATTATATATAAATTATTAAATTCGTTTGTTATGTCTTTTTCTATTTTTAAATATTCACTTACAAGAATAGCACTCATGTCTTCAAGTTCATCTGACGTTTTTCTTGGATAAAGAGGTAGATCTACAAGAGTTTGTAGAATATCTACAACATGATGACCTTGATTCTTAAAGAATTGAGATCTTTTGAATTGTGTATTCATTTTCTTTAATATATAATCGCTAATACTTGGAGTATCTTCTCTGCTATCCCATCCACATTCTAAATCAATATCACATTTTTCATAAATATTGAGTATTAAGTCTCTGAAATTTTTTGTTTCTTCAGATTTTTTAAATTTTTTGAGTTCATAACTTACACTTGTGAGGAATAATTTAGGATCTGCGTGTTGATCATAAACTGATGGAATAAATCCTATATTTGTATGAGCAAGAGCTCCGTATAACGGTTTTTCCTCACAGTTTTTACTAAAAGAAAATCCAAAATCAATAACAATTGGATAGTATCCATAAGTCGGGACAGCATAAGTTCTATTTTCATCTAGTATATATAGAAAAACGGAATTTGTAGGGCATTGTTTTACGAGTATGTTATTGGAGTGCATATCATAATGTGTAAATTTGACATTTTCTCCAGCGATAATGCTTGATAATAAAGTTTGTTTTACTAGAGAAAAAACAATTTCCGGTGTTATATGGGGATTTTTAATATATCTATATAATTTTCTTCCATTTTCTATGTTTTCAATTAATAAAACTTCTGAATTGATATATTTTCTAGAAACTTCAAATGGGTTATCTTCTTCTCTAAAGTTTTTAGGCATTCTTGTTTTAAATTTTCCTAAAGTTTTACAAAAATGGGGGCAAAATTCTCTTAGTTGATTTAAGTCTTTCATTACATTGTATTCTTGGTCTACTATAAAGTTGAGATATTGACTTGTTTTGTATACATATTTTCTTTTATTATTTTTATTTTTTAAGAGACCTAATATGCCCTGTTTTCCTGTTCTTGGAAAAGACGAATGAAATTCTAAAAAGTCTGGCAATTTTTCAGTTTTTTCTTTTAAATTATTTTGAAAAAAATCAATATCTTGTTCAATTTCATTGTTAAAGATAAGGGCATCTTCTGCGTTTATGTTATAAGACATTTATTTTTTAATATATTCATTAAATAGTATTTAAAATATTTAATGAAAATAAAAAATGTCTAAAATGCCTAAAAAAGTTACATATTTAAATTTTTTAGAATCAAATGAATCCGAGCAAATAAATGATTGTGATTTAGATGTTTCTGAACTTTCAGAAACAACTATTAGATCAGAATCTCTTAATTTATCTTTGTCCTTAAATAAAAGAATTGTTTATCTCGAAAAATATAATTTTATTAAAAAAGATGAAATTGGAGAAGTTATTAGTTCTATTATTGGTATGTATTTATTTTCTAAAACTATAGTATTAAAAGATTATATTAAAGCGATATGCGAATTAAAAACTATTGATATAAAGAATAGAATAGAATGTGCTAAATCTTTATGTGATGAATCAACTGATGGTTATAAATATATTAATGACATGTTTTTGAATGAAAATGCTGAGCTGAGAAAACTTGCTACTCCTATTAGAGTTGATACGGTAATGTTTTTAATGGATTCTAATGATTATAAAGAACAGTCTAAAACTTATTTTATAGATATTATTAATGATTATAGTATAGAAGAATTATATCGTATTAAATTGATACAAAGTCTTGAGATTAAGTTTAAATTAGATAAAGCATCATTACCTCTTCGGATGTTAAAACGAACTAAAGATCCAACTATAAAACAGAAAGAAGACTTTGTTTATTTCGCAAAAGATTCTTGTAAGAGTTTTATTAATGATATTAGAAATACTTTTACTTACAGAGTAATTGCATGTCAGTATATATTTGAAAAATGCGAGCCTGATAATGAATTAATATTTTTTGTAGAGAATTTTTTGATTTCTGTTGCCGGAGATGTAATGTTAGTAGATGATTTAAGAGCAGATGCTTGTGATATTTTGATGCAATATGGAGGAGAGGACATGAGACTGAATGCTCAAAATATTATTATAGCATTAGGAGGACAAGATAATCATAATGTTTTTAAGAACAAGCAAAATGTCCATAATAGACATATTGAACAGTCTGTTCAGGAAATTATAGATAAATTGATTGCTTATCACCCTAAAAATAAAAAGAGTTACGAGTTTAAAGATGTAAAAGATACTATTTTAAATTCAATAAAAGACGACGAGAAAGAAACAAAGGAAAAAGTTGAGGGTTCTTTAATAAGAATAACATTAGATCGAGCTGTTTATGGAAATTCTAATGTTACACTTATGAATATACTAATGAAAGTGTGGACATATATACAAGATTCTCCTTTCAGAGAAGAATTGGAAAAGAGATTGATTGAAGAATTAACAGAAAGTAACAGTAAATGTTCTAGTGGTTTTGCAGGAAGATTGGTTAATACTTTATCTGGTTTTGACGAAAGCATGTCGATTTCAATGGGATATGAAGATCAAATTGTATCAAATTTAGAAGGTAGATTGAATGCTAAAATTAGACAGATTGAAGACGAGGACTATATGGAGAAAGTATTAAACGAAATGACAATACCAGTTTTGCATTATAATCTTAGATCTAATTTTTTGAAATTTTTTAGAGAAAATATATCTAAGATTAGAGAAGAAATGTATCAAGAGTTTAAAGATTATCTAGAGGATTGTGATTATGATATGTTTTTTAGAAAAGCGATTATTTTTTATGAAGGTTGTAATTAAATTATTTAATGATTTAAATATAATACAAAATGATACAAAAAATTTTAAAAGATAGATTAGAGTTTTTTCCTAAATCTCTATATCATTCTTATGAAAATCCTCTACTTTTATCCCATGGAGATTCTCATTATTATTATAGTGTTAATAACGAAGAACCTTATATAGATTTATATAATAATGTATGTCATATAGGTCATTCTAACCCATTGGTTTTAGATGCTGTAAATAAGTGTTATTCTACTATAAATATAAATACAAGATATTTAAATACATCTTTAACTCTGTACGCTTCTCATCTTATGAAATATATTCCTAATTCTGAAAAATATAAAATAATATTTACAAATTCTGGAAGCGAATCGAATGATCTAGCATTACAAATAGGAATGAACTATTGTCGTAATATTAATAATTTAAATATAGGTTCTTTTGAGACAAGTTATCACGGAACAACTTGGTTATGTAATCAAGTAAGTCATATAGATAGCAAAGGTTTTATAAAAGATGTCGATTTTAATATATTAAATACAAAATTTGTTCCTCGTGACGAAAAAATAAATGAAAAATACGGACTTTTTATTATGGAAGTAATACAAGGAGTAGGTGGAAATTATGATATTGATCATGATATTGTAAGAAACATTAGAAATAATTCTGATATTTTGATATGCGATGAAGTACAAACTGGTTTTGGAAGAAGTGGAGGAACATTTTGGGCTTTTGAAAAAACAGGAATAATTCCAGATATTATAACGTGTGGAAAACCTATAGCAAACGGTTATCCAATGGGCGCATGTATCTTTAGAAAAGAACTTGAGCCTTATATAAACAATAATTATTTTAATACTTTTGGCGGAAATAATGTTGCATGTTCTATAGCAAAGGTTGTTTTAGAAGAAATAGAGAATAAGGAATATATAAAACACTCAGAAGAGATGGGTAATTATATTAAACAGTTATTAGGTGATATTGAAAATAAAAAATATATTAAGAATATTACAGGTTCTGGATTATTTTTAGGCATACATTTTGTTGATAGTATTGATGTAAAAAAGTTGGTTGAATGTTTAAAAGATAACATGTCTGTTATTGCTGGGATAGGTTATGGAAATTGTATTAGAATTAAACCTCCATTAACTATAACTAAAAGCTGTATTTTAAATTTTGTTTTATATTTAGATATATTGCTAAATTAGACATTATACGTTATATCTTTTATAATTTATAAAAGATATATTATTTTAAATTAAAAGTCGTCTTCTAAAATCTCATTTTTATCTTCTTCTTTATTTGCAAAAACATGAGCAGATTGATATTCAGTTGGTCTACTTTCGAAAAAGTTTGTTTTCGATTGCATTCCAATTGTTTCCATAAAAGAAAATGGATTTTGTTTGTTATATTTTTTATCATATCCTAAATCTAATAGAAGTCTATCTGCTACATACATAATATAATCAATCATGCTTTCTTCATTCATTCCAAGCAATCTTACAGGAAGGGCATCTGTATAAAATATTTTACAGATTTCTACACCTTCATCGATGATATTATAAACATCTGATGATAGTGGTTTGTTCTTTAATAATTTAAAAATTTCTACACCAAACTGAACATGCATTCCTTCGTCTCTTGCAATAAATTCGTTTGATTTGATAAGACCTGATAAAAATAGACGGCCATTACTTTTAAATCTTTTAATCCAAAAAATACTTGCAAATGCTCCGGAAAATAAAATTCCTTCAACAACACAAAATGCAATGACTCTGTTTGAAAAAGGAAGATCACTTTCGATCCATTTGAAAGCCCAGTCGCTGATTGCTTTAATAGAATCTACCGTTTTAATTGAATTAAATAGATAGTCTTTTTCGCCAGGATCTCTTAAAAGATTGTCCAACATAATAGAATAAGATTCGCTGTGAATGTTTTCCATCATCATTTGATAAGTATAACATACTGTTGCTTCCATCGGAACGAGTTCGTTTAAGAAACGTGTTCCAAGGTTAAAATTTACGATTCCATCAGATGACGCGAAGAATCCAAGAATTCGTTTGATATAATGTTGTTCTTCTTTTGATAGAGTTTCAAAATCATCTCTGTCTTTAGAGAAGTCAATTTCTTCAGCTTTCCAAAAAGATGCAACTTGTTTTTTATATAAGTCCCATAGGTGATCATATGTAATAGGGAAAAGGGTAAAACGACGGTTGTTTTGATCAAGAATGGGTTCGTATGTGCTCATTATTCTTTTATTTATAAGTTTTATTTTATAAATAAATAAATCAATTTTAAGATAAATGACATCTAAAGTTTTATTTTCTTTAGTTATATTTACAAGTTTGTTTTTTATTTTAATAATATTAATAACATTAATAACGAGAAAAAATAAAGAAGAAATGACAAAGAGAAAAATTAGTATTGATGGTAAAAATAAAATAGTTAAAAAGAAGAAATAGTTTATATTTTAGATCTACACAAAGGACATGTATCATTCCTTTTAAACCAATCAAATATATTTCCGTTTTCACAACATTCTGTGGAATCATCTCCTGTGTGAAAATAATGTCCACAACATAATCTAATACATTTTTGATTATCTTTTATTTCATCTTGACATATCGAACAGTTTTCAGTTTCTTTTTTATCTCCTTGGCATGTATATGTAAATGTAAAAATTTTATCTTTCAATTTTTTTATTTTTGAATCTTCTACAGGGCTTTCTTTTATTTCTGTTTGAAAGAATATGTCAGGTGGGATTATGGTTGCTAAAGCAGTTCTACTTATATAAGTTCTTAATTCTATTAAATTATTAGGATCTCTTCTTTCTATTGTATAAAATTCATTGAAATAGTATACATCGGAACAAGACATTGTGATGACATCACCTGTATTTTTCATAAAAAATTCTGCTGCTCTTAGATATACATCTTCGTCATTTATATAATATTGACAAAAGCAATAATTTTTAAAAAGAAGAAAGAATTCGAGTTTATTAGGGTATCTATTATTTCTTTTAAAAAATAAATAGACTTTGTTAATATAATCAATATGAGACAATAGAGTTGCTCGTGAATAATAATTTTCTCTAATATGTTCTAGTATTTGATATTTTTCACTATTTATTCCGTTTAATGTATCGAAATTATCTAATAAAAAAGAGAATGAAAATGATGGAAATGACATTTATTAACTTTATTCTTTATTATATTGTTTATTTTTTATATATAAAATAAATGGCATGTTCTGGATGTTCACGAAAGATGTTGGGACCTAATGATAAGATCAGTATAAAGGAAAATTTTGATAATTCTTATAGAAATATAAAAAATTTGAGAAGGAATAGGTTTATGTTTTTTACTTTATTAATATTTTTATGTTTATTTTCAGTTTATATAATGATGAAAGAAATATAAATTTTAAAAATGAAAAAATAAAAGTTAGATTTTTATTTTTTATAAAACAGACGAATATAAATGTCTAAATTATATAATTTAATTGAAGAAGAAATTCATGTTTTTTTATATAATTTGAGTTTAGAATATAATTTGGATTTAGGAGATATTCATTATAAATGGGATTTATTTATTAATGACGAATCTCCCAAAAAAGAGACAAAGAAAGAACTAAAAAAAGAATATAATAAGGATGAACCAACAAAATATAAAAGATGCAAATATACATATACTAGAGGTAAAAAATCAAATACCGTCTGTGATTCAAAAATATTAAATAGCGATAACGACTATTGCAGTAAACATATTAAATATAAAGAAGATAAAGATGAAGAAACGTATAACAGTCGTCATGACAATGATGGTAATGATGGTAATGATGGTAATGATGGTAATGATGGTAATGATGGTAATGATGGTAATGAAAAGCCGTCGGATAACACTCAAAATCAACTAATTATTTTAATGAACAAAGTAATAAACAAATTCGTACATAAAGAAACTGGATTTATATTTTTTTCGAGAGAAAAATTATATGTTTATGCTAGACTTATTAACGATGAAATATATAAACTGACAGAGGAGGATATAGCAATATGTAAACTTTATCGTTTTAAGTGCGATCCTTCATTATATAATGAAGATGAACTAAATCGAGATAGTTGATTGCAATAATTCGAAATTCTTTTTTGTTCTTTGTAACATTATTAAATTATCAAACGAAGTTTCTTCTAATATTAGAAGAAACTTGTCAAATTTATTTGTAAGAGACATTCCTTTTCTTAAAAGTTCATTTTTTGTATTAAAAAGTTCGTTTAATTTTGTTTGTATTTTGTTTTCGTAAGTCAGTCTATTTACATTTTCTTTTAGTTTAGATTTATATTCATGAATAAGGTCTTCTTCTTTTTCTTTTGTAAGGGAATATATAGATAAAGATTCGTTGATAGATTTATCAAAATCTTCAAAATATATATTTAGATCTGATATTATTTTTTGATAATTTAAATTATAATTTGATATATTTAATATATCAGTTAAATTTGAAATTGATATCTTTTTTACAATAGATAAAAATTGAGTTTTTATATTATTTAAATCTTCGTTAATATCTTCTATTTTATCAATAATATCTTTAAAATTTGCAAAATACATTATGTTTCTCGAATTCTGACCCTTTTTCACTTCATACAAGCTTGTACTATCGCCAAAAGATACTGCAAAAAATTTATTATTAAATACAGCAATGTCGTAAGATAGACCTGAAAAAGGTAATTTTAGTCTCTCTACTTGTCTTTTTATTTTTCTTGATATTGGTTCGTCATTTTCGTCTGATATAATCGAAGTCTTGTATTTTTTACTCAATTCTTGGTATTTTGATACACTTTTTTCTTCATCTATTTTTTCTATATTTGGAATTTTTGAAGTTTTTGAATAATCATCATTTTCGGTATTTTCTTCTATTTCTTCAATATCGTAAAAAGTTGATTCTTTTGGAGGATTGAACCTATATTTAGAAGGCATGTATAAAAGTAAAAATGAAGAGAGTTTTATCATATAACATTTTATAAAAATACATTTTGAATCTTCGCAAAAATAATCACATATTACGATATCATTTTCTTGAAAAAGTTTTGATATTTTTCTAATGTCAAGACTCATTTTATAAAATTTTCTATTTAAAATAATAAATTTATTATTTTAAATTTATTATTCATATTATAGTACATAAAGTACTTTTTTTCCTCTATCCTCTTCATAACAATCTAAATCGACAAATTCGTTTACATCTCCCCAACACATAAAATCTAGAGCTGGGTCATAAAACATTTTTTTTAGTTTTTCAAGTTGTTCCTTATATATCTTTCGATTTTCATTTTGAGTTTCAATATCGATCTCAATAATTTCATCTTCTTTATCCTCGAATTTTTTATCTTCATCAGTTTCTTCTTTTTTCGATGGAGCATATGGAGTATCGACTAATTTTATATTAAATTTAATCAATTCTTCTGGAAATGCTCTTTTTACATATTGTACTTTTGTTTCATAATTATGCATGTAATAGCATTTTTCTTTTCTAAGACAGTCCTTGTCATATTTACACATAATAGGACAAAGTTCTTTAAAATTATGAGCGAAAACACATTTAAATTTCTTTTTACAATTCTTTCCAAATGTACAGAATTTAGTATGTGTCGAATATACCTTTTCTTTTTTATCTTCTAAATCGCTCATTGTCTTTTCTTAATATAAATTAATAAAGTTTAAATTCATTTTTATTTTATTATAAATAAAAATGTCTAGATTAAAGAAAAGTCCAACTATAAATGAGATAAAAGATACAATGAAAGAAATAAGAGAAAAAATTGACAATTCAAATGAAAATATGTCAATATACACTATTTGTTTTTTAATATTATATCCTATTATTTGCTTGTTCTATTTAATAACTTTTAAACCTTCTGTCTGTTGTAATAAAACAGAACTTCAAAATAACGAAAAAAAATTATCTTATAGTAAAGTTGTTCTTGTTTACATATTAATGCTACTGCCTTTATTTTTTTATTTAATTTTGAGATTTCTTTGATAGAGAAAAGTTATTTATGATAAATAATAAAATGGCAAAGATTGCAATTTTTAAGCATAACTTGTAGTATAAATTAGTAGTTTTCGTATATTTTTCTATAAATTGATCTATAATTGGCATATTCATAATAAAGAATAATAATGATGCTATTACTATATCTTTGAAATGAAAAAGCGTCTTTCTTGCATTTTCATCTATATTTTTAGACTGAAGAGAAGGTGTTGGGTATAACATGTCCAAGATTATTTTTTCTTTAGGTGATATATCTTGTTCATCTGTTGGCAGAGAAGTAATCAAGTCTCCATTTTTAAATACGGATAAAGACATAATTATTTTAAATATTTAAATATTCTTTAAGTTATATAAATATTTAAAATATAATATTTGTGATATAATATAAAATGAACAAAGAAATACTTAATAAAACTCAATACGGCTTGCCATATTATGCTACTAGTAAGACCGTACAAAATTTTATTACTGATATGGACGATTTTCCTTATAATAGATTTTATAGAGGAATTTATGAATTATCTGAACCTGTTATAATGGAAAGACAGGCTGGATATCGTGTTATTCAAAATAATTGTTATAAGAATAGGGTATCTTTTAAAGCAGAGTATCCAAAACATTGTTTCGAAGCGCCTTGTTCAACCGTTTACCCATGTTATCCAGAATACCTTCGTAAATATTCTGATAAAGAACAATTGGACTTGTTTCTTAATCGTAAATGTGTTGATCGTTCTTTATAAAATCTCTAAATATTTCTAAATTTTAATATTTTTATAATATTAAAATATTAATCAAATTTTTCTTCAATAAAACTTTTTGATTTTTGAATCATATCAATAAAATTTTCATAGGTTTCTTTCATACATGATTTATGAGGGCTTGACAAAATCACATTTCCGCTTTGGAATACAAGAAATGTAAGATAGCGAACTTTGGATTTTTCCTTAAATCTTTCCTTGTCATCTAATGTAAGTAAGTAATCTTCATAAGTTATTTCATTATTAGACCAATCTCCGTCTTTATAAATCATTTTTAAAATTGGCATATTATCTAGTTTTGGCATATTAATTTTTATATTAACCCCGGTATATCCGAATGTGGTTTCTAATAGAGAATGATAGTTTGTATTTTTATTAATATGTTCATCAAGATTTTCTTTGTTTACACAGAAACCTAAACTAAAATTAATGTTTGTCATTACTGTTGTGTAAATCACTTCTAGATTTGAATTTAGAGGCAACATTCCAATTTTTTTATCACCCATGTTAGAAATATAGTTTCTAATGTGTTCTAGACATAAATGAGAATGGTGATCATTTTTACAACCTGTAAATTGAAATTTACCGTTCTTAGAAATTTTAAAATTAATAAGTTTTCCTTCACAATGCATTACAACCGTAAGACTGTTTCTAAAATAACTTTTATCATCTTTACTTTCATCTTTTTGTTTTTTCTTAGATTTCAAATCAACGCCTCGTAATTTATCTCCTAGTTTTAGTGTAATAATTTGTCCTTCTTCCAGAATTTGAGGAACAACAACTTTTTCCTCTTTCGGACGACGGCCTCTCTTTTTTGGGATTACTTTATATTCTGTAATAGGCAAGTTATTAAACAACTCTTGGGTATTTATCTTCCAGTTTGTTTTGCCGATAATAGTTTGAGTAGAGATATCAATATCTTCAAATTTTAGCATTGTTCAATTATGATTTAAAGGTTTTTTCTTTAAGTACTATATAAATATTTATTTCATTTTTATTTTTTAAACTCTTTCTACTGTTTAAAAATTTTAAAGCTCGAGTAGACATTATAAATCTTAAGTTTTAATCTTTTTATTTACGCGAAAAAACTTATTCGCAATATTCTTTCAATGCTTTTAAAAATCCGTCATTTGGTTTTATAATCATTCTTTTACTTACCGCTAAATTAAGTGCATCTGAAAGTTTCAATCCTTTTGCTTTACATAAAAACGCAATTGCTAATGTAGAACTTCTGGATATGCCAGCATAGCAATGAAATAGTATTTTTATGTTTTTATTGCTATTATAAAGATAAATTAATTCTGGAATAAATTTTACTAATAAATTATATATTCTTTCATTTTCGTTATCGTATAGTCCTATTTTGAAAATAATTTTTTCTTTAAAATTTACAAGTTGCATGTTTCTTTCTATTTTTTCATGAGGAACTTCATTAAAAGGATAATTTAAATTCACAATTACATCAAAATCTTCATAAGATGATTTAAAGTTTCCTACTGCAACATTATCATCTATCCAATTATAATTCATTTATATTAATTATAATTTTTAATGTAGCAAAGATTTCATTAATTCTTTATATTCTTTATTAAAATTATGTATAATTCCTCCCGCTTTTTCATATACAGATTTTCTATGAGAAAAATGATTTCTTAGGCTTTTATGTTTATCAACTAAATCAAAAACAATAGGCTTTACATCTTCGGATCTCATTACTCTCGCCAAATATTGAATAAAATACTCCTCTACATCTGATGCCAGAATTAAACTGTCTAAAATATCATGACTAAAACCTACTCCGCATTTTTGAACAGATGCTACAATGATTCTAGATGTTTCGTCGAAATCGTTTTTATCTTCTGTCATAACAGATACATTCTCTTTTTCTTCTATTAATTTAGAAGCAATATAGTTTGCCTGTTCAACTCTTTTACACAATACTAAAAAGTGCCTTTCTTTGAAATGAAGAACAATGTTTACAATTAAGTTATTTCTTTTTTCATGCAAACATTGCTCTGTTATCATTGCACTCCAATTGTTAGAGTCTTCTTCATATTCTATTCCTGTGTCTATTTTATATACATCATGAGGATGATAAAGTTCTCTAACTATTTTTGTATCAGTTCCAAAATAAAAATCTAAAAGTTTGTCTAGTCCGTCAGGTCTTGTAGGAGTAGCGCTTAGTCCGATTAAATATCTAGGAGCCAAATAACACATGCATTCTGATAAACTTTCAGCCATAATAGCATGTATTTCGTCAATGATAACTAAGCCTATATCACTAAAAAAATCATAACCTAATTTTTTAACATTTTGAGCATTTACTAAAATGAAATCATTATTTTTTTCGATTGTCAATTTTTTTTCAGACAAAGATGGTTTAACAAAACCTATTTTTGGATTATCAATAAATCTCTCTATAGCCTTTTTCCATTGTTCAATTAGAACAAGTCTATGACATATAATTAGAGTTTTTAAACCTATTCTTGATGATAAAAATATAGAAAGACAAGTTTTTCCAGCTCCTGGATATAATGAAATTAATACGCATCCTTTTTTATTGATGTACTGAACGCACTCGTCTTTTATTTCTTTTTGGATTGATCTAAGTGTTGTATTGAAATTTGGCGATATCTTTGTTAGGTTTTCTCTATTAGGTCTTGAGACATTTTTTATATTTTCAAGAGCCCATCTAAATGGAATAAATGCTTTGCTTTTATCATCTGAAAGTTTGAAAGGATAAATAATTGTTTCTTTTGCTTTGTTATAAAATTTATTATTAAAACTAAATTTATTAGAAGCTCCGTCTATCTTTTTTACAAAAACTTCAGTTAGAATTTTTTCTTCTGATTTTTCATCTAAATCTTTAGAAGTTACAATAATAGACATTGTTGTTACTCTTATAATTCTAAAATATTTTTAAATTTTAGAATCTATTTTATATTTTATTTATTAACAATCGATCAAAGGGAAATCATATATATTTACAAGAGAAAGTGTAGATATCATTGCGAACTCTACCGGGTTTATATCAAGATCATTTGAGTCAGACATTTTTGATAAAATTGGAAGTATTTCATTTGAATATTTTTCAAATTCTTTGTTGGTTATTTTTATATTTTTATAATTTTCAATATATAATTGTACCAATTCGCCCATGTTTAACTGTTTATCTTCATAATACATATTAATATATTCAGCGCTGTAAACTCCATTTGTTAGAGATCTTTTATAACTAATTTTAGAATTTTGTAATAAATTCATAAGTTGATTTATCTTAAGATTTGTTAAAGCAATTCTATACCAATCTTTGTTTTTAATGCATTTTAGAATACAATTTCCAGAAATTGTATTTAGAAAAGACATTAATTCATTTGAATCTTTTATAGTTAATTCAGAACATATAAAATTATTAGATAATTGTTGTAAAGATAATAATCTTAAATTATCAGTGCTATTTAATATGTTAATATAGTCTCTTAATGTAAGATTACACTCTTTTTTCAAAATTTGATCTACTTCTTCTTTTGTTAATTTAGTGTAATTATAAGAATAATTTTCGCCTTTCTTTCTTGATAAAAATAAAATTCCTATAGTAAGAATAACAAAAAATAAAGAACATAATAATATAATTAATTTGACATCCATTTATTATAAAAATAATTTTTATAATAATAAAAACTCCGAGTCTGGGAATTGAACCCAGGTCGCTCACGTGACAGGCGAGAATACTGACCACTGTACTAACTCGGATTTATATCTTTTACATCTAAAAAGATATAAGCGCTCAGAGGTGGGATCGAACCACCGACCTTGTGATTAACAGTCACACGCACTGCCGACTGTGCTATCCGAGCATTTCTATATTATATTTTATATCTTTAAATAATATTTATAAATCTATAAAATTGAAAAATCGATCTATATTCACTTATTTTCAAAAAATGAGTTTTGTTGAAATTTTTGAAAGAGGAAGCGAAGATATTTTTTATAATTATTCAATTGGAGATATAACAATTAGTTATTATTTATTATGTAAACTTGATAATGATAGAAATATTTTAAAATCGATCGCTTTCGGCTATTCTCATGATTATGATTTTTATTTTAATATGAACACAGAACTTTTAGAAAATATTTATACTATTCAAGATGCTAATGAATATATAGTGGCATTTAAAAAACCATCTATAGATGATGAAATAAAACTATCTGACTTAATGCTAATAGAATACACAGACATATTTTTTAAATATTGGATTGATTTTATAAAAAATTTTTAATATTAACTTGTTAAAATTCAAACAAAGCATTCCCTTAAAACGTCATAAAATTGATTTTAAAATAAAAACCTATTAAAAATGCATACTATTTGCAACTTCACAGCGAATAATCTGTTCTCACAATGTTCTCGTTTATCTCAAACAAGATTAAGCAAGCGATTGAAAATCTGACCCCCTCTCGTAAGGATGTGGTTAAGACATTCGCTAAGAACTTCCTTGACGAAATCAAAGATGAAATTAAGGAAGTCGAAAAGAAAAATTTTACAAAGAAGAAGGATCCTAATGCTCCGAAACGTGCTATGAACGCTTACATCTGTTTTTCAACGGAAAAGCGTCCAGAGATTCGTGAAGAAAATCCGGATCTTTCTCCTATGGAAATTACTCAAAAAATCGCCGAATTATGGCGTGATATGTCAGAAAAACAAAAGGAATCGTACAAAAAAATGGCCAACAATGATAAGGAACGTTACGAATCCGAAATTTCGAAATACAAATCTTC
>Ga0078894_10002091_pt1 | contig 15016 bp, 11 predicted proteins | sample LauGreSu1BDMLBSD_2_FD_67506 | JGI IMG/M metagenome (GOLD analysis project Ga0078894, IMG submission 67506) | Freshwater lake microbial communities from Lake Michigan, USA - Su13.BD.MLB.SD (version 4) (version 4) | ecosystem: Environmental > Aquatic > Freshwater > Lake | place: Lake Michigan... | reverse complement strand
AGCGTCCGGGGCGGGGTCATCCTCGGGCGGTCCTCGCGTCATCCCCGGCGCCAGCCGCGGCGGTCACCCTCGCGGCTCATCCCTTGGCTATCTCATGTCGGAACTGCCGTCGACCATTCGCGTTCTCGTCGCCGAAGACAATGCGCTCGAGCGCTCCACCCTCGTCGATCTCCTCGGCGCACTCGGCCATATGGTGGTGGCTGAGGTCGACAGTGGGAACGATGCCATCGCCAAGGCGCAGCAGTATACCCCCGATGCGGTGCTGCTCGACATGCACATGCCAGGGGCAACCGGTGTGCAGGCGGCCGAGGAAATCGCCAAGGCCTTGCCGGGTACAGCCGTGGTGCTGATCACCGGGGACCTGTCACTGACGCTCTCCACGGCCGACGTGCTACGCTCGTCGGCCGTGGCACTGCTGTCCAAGCCCACGCCAGCGACCACGCTCGACGCCACGCTGCGCTTGGCCGTGATGCGCGCACGTGAACTGCTGGCCGCGCGCCGCGAGGCGGTGGAGGCCCAAGCGCAGCTCGAAGCGCGCAAGCTGATCGAGCGGGCCAAGGGCATGCTCATGCGTCGCACCGGCAGCAGCGAGCAGGAGGCCTATCGCATCATGCAGCGCTCATCGCAGGATCGCAGTGTGCGCATGGTCGACATCGCCAAGGCCGTGATCGGGAGCGAACCCGGGATGAAGGCGTAAAGCAATGGCTCCACCCCGGGCGCATCCCCACACGCCGTTCAGGAGATCGGCTTGGCGGTCGACACCTGCTTCACGAGCTGGTACAGAAAATCGAGGCCGTCGTAGAACGCCTTGATGCGGAGCTTCTCGTCGCGGCCATGCGCGTTGGTCTCACCGGGCGCCGAGAAGATGCCGCTTACGCCGTAGGTGGGAATGCCGGCATTGCGCAGCCGATAACCATCGGTCGCGCCCGTGCTCATCGTGGGAATCACGGGGACGCCCCCGAACATCGTCTTCGTGAGTGCAGTCGTAGCCTGCAGTAGCGTGGGGTTGATCGCGGCGGGCGCGCCGTCCGTTCGATCGCTCGCATCGGCGGTGATCTTGACCGCCGTGTCGTTCACGACCCGCTCGAGTGCACTCTTCACCTGCGACGTCTTGCTGGTGGGCGCAATGCGGCAGTTCACGTTGGCCTTCACGAATTGCGGCAGCGCGTTGGGCGCGTGGCCGCCTTCGAGCATCGTGGCCACGCAGGTGGTGCGCAGCATGCTGGCGTAGCGCGGGTCGGTGCTGATGATGCGGGCCGCCGCCGTGTCAGCCGGGTTGGCCGACAGCGCGCGCATCGCCGCGCCGAGCGAGGGCATCTCCACCTTGGCCGTCTGTTCGAAGAACGGACGGGTCACGTCGTTCAGTTCAACGGGGAAGGTATAGTTCTGGATCTTGAGGAGCGCCGCCGCGAGCGAATAGATCGCGTTGTCCCGGCGCGGTACGCTCGAGTGCCCGCCGGTGTTGCGCACGGTGAGCGTGAAGTCGGTGTACACCTTCTCCGCCGCCTGAATGCTGTGGAAGAGCGGTTGGTCGTCGGGGCCCAACGTGCCGCCGCCGCCCTCGTTGATCGCGTACTCGGCGTCGATCAGGTCGCGATGATTCGCGATCAGCCAGCTCACGCCATTCGAGCGACCCCCTTCCTCGTCGGCGGTCAGTGCCAGAATGAGGTCACGATCGGGCACCCACCCCTCCTGCTTGTAACGCAACAGGTTGGCGGTGAGGATCGCGGCCATGCTCTTGTCGTCGGCCACGCCACGGCCAAGGAAGTAGCCGCTCTCCTCTCGCATGACGAAGGGGTCGGTGGCCCAGTCGCTGCGCTTGGCCTGCACCACGTCGAGGTGCGCGAGCAGCAGGATCGCCTTGCCGCGCGTCTTGCCCCGGTAGCGGATGACCAGGTTCTTCTTGGCCGGGGCATCGTCCGGACCCAAGAGATGGATGTCGTTCGCGGGGAAGCCGGCGGCGCGGAAGCGGGCCGCGACCGCTTCGGCGGACTTCGTCACCGAGCCCACGGAATCGGCGGTGTTGATTTCCACCATTTCCCTGTAGATCTCGCGCGCAGCCGCCTGCTGCGGCGTGAGCGTGGTGGGCGCACCCGGGGCGGGGCGGAGTGTTGGCTGGGCGGCGGCATCTGAGCTAACGGCGGCCGCGAGGGCGAGGGCGAGGGGCAGCGTGTGGCGCATGGACGGCGAGGTCAGGGTGAGACGGCAGGTCGCTGAACGATACGTGCTGGTGGCGGGTGCTGCTGAGCCGTCCGCCTCAACACGCCACGTGTCCGCGACGTACGTTACCGGATGCCGTGCCGGCCTGGTCGGTGCTGCTCGTCGTGCCCCTCCCGCATAGTTCCGCGGTTCTCCCTCCGGGTCCCAAGCCCCATGTCCAGATCATGACACGCTCCCGTCGTGACTTCCTCAAGGCAGGCGCGACCGTCGCCGCCGGTTCCCTCGTGGCGACGAGCCCGCTGCTGGCCGATACCGGCCGCATCGTCCTGCCGTCCGACGACCTCCCCCGCGCTGATGACCCGGTCATCAAGGCGCTCATGCAGGTGGCCATCGATACGGCCAAGTCCGGGGGGGCCTCGTACGCCGACGTGCGCGTGGCGGCGCGCCGCCAGCAAAACGTGAACACCCGCGACCGGATCGTGCAGGGCGTGAGCGACACCGACACCTACGGGCTCGGCGTGCGCACCCTCGTGGACGGTGCGTGGGGCTTCGCGGCCACCAGCCGTCTCGACAAGGACAGCGTGGCCACTGCCGCGAAGGCGGCGCTGGAGCAGGCGCGTGCCAACCGGGCGTCGCAGCTGCGCCCCGTGGTGCTCGCGCCCACGCCCGGTAATCAGGTGGGCGAGTGGAAGAGCCCCATCGAGATCGACCCGTTCACCGTGGCGATCACCGACAAGGTGGGGTACCTGCTCGCCGCCAACGAAGCGGCGCTCAAGGTGAAGGGTATCCGCAACGTGAACTCGAGCATGTTCTTCCTGCGCGAAGAGAAGTCGCTCATGACGAGCGACGGCTCCTACATCGTGCAGACGATCTATCGCACGTCGCCCAGCATGACGGTGACGGCGGTAAGCCCAGATTTCCGCGACTTCCAGTCGGTGCAGGGGAACGAGATTGCGCCCATGGGGCTTGGCTACGAGCACGTGGTGAACAGCAAGCTGGCGGAACACGCGCCGCGCTGGGCGGAGCTCGCGGTGCAGAAGCTGAGTGCGAAGCCGGTGGAGCCAGGGCGCTACGATCTGCTGTTGCACCCGAGCAACCTGTGGCTCACAGTGCACGAGGTGATCGCGCACCCCACCGAGCTCGATCGTGCGCTCGGCTTCGAGGCCAACTACGCCGGCACGAGCTTCATCGCACCGCCCAAGGACGTATTGGGCAAGCTGCGTATCGGCACCGACCTGCTCAACATCGTGGGCGACCGTGAGCAGAAAGGCTCACTCGGCGCGATCGGCTGGGACGACGAGGCCGTGAAGCCCGTCAAGTTCGATATCATCAAGAACGGCATGTTTGTCGACTACCAGACCACGCGCGAGCAGGCCACGCTCATGAGCGACTACTACCAGAGCGTGGGCAAGCCTGTGCGCAGCTACGGCTGCTCGTACGCGCAGAGCTGGGCCGACGTGCAGTTCCAGCGCATGCCCAATGTGAGTATGGTCCCCGGCAACAATGACGACACGTGGGAGAGCATGATCGCGAAAATGGACAAGGGGATCGCGATTGTGGGCGACGGGTCGTTCTCCATCGATCAGCAGCGCTACAACGGCCAATTTGCCGGGCAGGTGTTCTACGAGGTGAAGGGGGGCAAGATCGTGGGGCAGCTCAAGGACGTGGCCTACCAGTTCCGCACCCCGGAGTTCTGGAAGTCGCTCAAGGCGATCGGTGGCCCGCGCAGCTATCACCTCGGCGGTGCGTTCGGCGACGCCAAGGGGCAGCCGGGGCAGTCCAACTCTGTCAGCCACGGCTGCGTGCCGTCGCTCTTCCAGCAGGTCAACATCATCAACACCGGGAGGACGGCATGAGCGCGTTCGGAAGCGATGCTCGCGCACCCCGTTCGCTCTTTGCGCCGGCCGCCATTCTGTCCCGCGCCGAGGCGCAGGAAATCGCCCAGCGTGCGCTGCGCAACTCGCCCGCGCCTGAGACGCGCGTGACGATCAATAGTGCCGCCCGCGCCGACACACGCTTTGCGCTCAATCAGGTCACCACGTCGGGCGAGAATCAGGACACGCAAGTCACGATCACGGCGTTCGACGGCAATCGGGCCGCGAGCGTGAACACGAACCGTCTCGACGAGGCGTCGCTCGCGGCGGCCGCGAAGCAGGCGTACGAGATTGCGAAGCTGGTGCCACCCAATCCGGAGCGCATGCCGGAGCTCGAGGCGCAGAGCTACCCGCCCCTTCGGGAGCGAGTGCTGTCGCTCCCGACGCCCAGTGAACGCGCGGCGGCGGCGAAGATCGTGACCGAGCTGGCGCGGAAAAACGACCTGATCGCCACGGGCTTTATCGAGTGCCGCGCCGGCGCGTCGGCGCTGGCCAACAGCAAGGGGTTGTTCGCATACGACTCGAGTTCGTCGGTCACGATGACGAGTACCGTGCGTTCACCAGACGGCACCGGTTCTGGCTGGGCGTGCAGCGACGGCAACAGCTTCGCCGATCTCGACCCCGCCACGCTGGCCGCCACCGCCGTGCAAAAGGCGCGGGACTCGCGCAATCCGGTCGCGATCGAACCGGGGCGCTACACCACGATTCTCGAGCCCACGGCCACGGGCAATCTCGTGCAGCTGATCGCCGGCGCCATGCAGGCGCGTGCGGCCGACGAAGGCCGCTCATTCTTCACGAAGCCCGGTGGTGGCAACAAGATCGGTCTCAAGGTGGTCGACGAACGTGTCACACTGCTCACCGATCCGAACGATAGTCCGAGCACCGGCGGCGGCTACGATGATGATGGGCTGCCGCTCGAGAAGGTCGTGTGGATCGAGAACGGTGTGGTGAAGAACCTCAACTACGATCGCTACTGGGCGCAGAAGCAGGGTGTGGCTCCCACGCGTTCCGGTGGTGGTGGTTTCCGCGGTGCTGGACGAGCACTGCGCATGATGGGGGGCACGTCGAACATCGCCGACATGGTGAAGGGCACGGAGCGCGGCGTACTGGTCACCCGCTTCTGGTACATCCGCCCGGTCGATGCACGCACTATTCTTTACACGGGCCTCACGCGCGACGGCACCTTCCTCATCGAGAACGGCAAGGTGACGCGCCCCATCAAGAATTTCCGTTTCAATGAGAGCCCGATCTTCTTCCTCAACAATCTCGAGGCGCTCGGGCCGTCTGTCCGCATCAATGCGAGCGAGAATCTCGGTGCCGGCGGCGCCGTGTACATGCCAGCGATCAAGGTCCGCGACTTCACCTTCTCGAGTCTGTCGGACGCGGTGTAAGCACCGACGGCAGTAGCGTCCAGGGTCCGCATCGCGGCATCAAGACAACACGGCACTCAAGTTTTGACTTGGGTGCCGTGTTGACTTGGTGCCGTGTTGTACCTCAGGACCGTTCAGCTGCTCCGCTCACACCGCGTACACGAACACGCACCCCGCCTCTTCGGCCATCACGTTGGCGAAGATGCCACTGGGCTGCATGATCACCCCGGGCACCAACATGCTGTTGGCCTTTTGGCGGGCGTCAGCGGCGTCGAGCTTGTCTTTCTTCTGGACCATGGCCACGACCGAGCGATAGGCGAGGCCGCAGCCGAGCGCAATTGCTCCATTCTCGAGTTGCTTGTCGAGCAGGTAGCCGCGGAGGGTGGGTGGTGCTTCTGTGCCAGGCGCTGGAAGTACCGGGTTGTACGTCATGGTCTTTCCGTCGTCGCCCTTGAGCTTTCGTTGCTTACCCACTTCGTATGTGGTCCAGAAGTCCTGGTTCATGGCCAGGAAGATGCCGCTGTGTCGAATCACCATCACACTCGAGAGATCACCGGGCTGCGTCTTGAGGACGTCGGTGAACTGCCGCTGCCAGATCCCAGAGCGCAGTACCCCGACGCCCCCCTCGATCTCGGGGATGTCGAACATGGCCTTGTGCTTCCCGGTGATGCGCTTGGTCCACGAGGTGTCCCATTGCTCCACCTGCTGCTCGTCTTCCCACTCGCCTATGGCGTCGTGCAGCACCTCGGCGGGGCTGCCCTTACCTGGTGCGCGCTCCGCCCGGGCGAGCGCAGGAAGGGCCATCAACGATGCGGCGCCTAGTCCTGCCTGCTTGAGAAATGCACGACGGGGGGCTGATGACATGCGAGGCTCCGGACACGGCACGGTGAAGTGGAACATTGCGGGACGACGGAAGATCACACCTCGCGCGACGAACCGCATCCCGTCGCCCAATCCACGGCATCTATATTACGGGCATGATCCCGCGCCCCTCCTTCCTGCCCGCCTTTGCTGTGATCGTTCCGCAGGCAGAGCCGCCCGCCCGCTACACCGGCGGGGGCATCCCCAAGGGAATCGTGATCGGGATCGGCCTCGTGCTGCTCTACTTCCTTCCCACCATGCTGGCGTGGGCAGGCGGCAAGCGCCGCAAGGTGAAGGTCACCGTGGTGAACCTGTTCACCGGCTGGACGATTCTCGGCTGGATTGCTGCCATGCTGATGGTGTGGGCCTACGAAGCACCCGACACCGATTCCTCCGGGGCGGAAGCACCCTAGGCCGCTCGAGCTGGCCATTGGCGCGCTTCGGCACCACTCAGCGCTCGTAGGTGGAGGTGAGCTCGTGCAGGCGGTCGGTGACTTCGGGTGTCAGTTGCGCCCAGGTAACGCGGAAGCCCCAGTTGCCCTTCTGGCGCCCCGGTAAATTCATGCGGTCCGCGCTGCCGAGTCCGAGGACGTCCTGCATGGGAAAGAGTACGGTGTTCGCGACCGACGCGAGTGCCGTCCGAATCAGTACCCAGTGTATGTCACGCCCGTCGGTCGCGAGGTAGCGTTTGGCAAACGCCCGCTCCCGCAACACCGTCTCGGCAGAACGGGTGGAGTCGCCCTCACCGGTCGATTGCCACCACCCCATCGTGGTGTCGTTGTCATGTGTGCCCGTGTACACCACGAGGTCGCGCTCGTAGCGATGCGGGATGAAGGTCGATCCCTGTTCGTTGAAGGCGAACTGCAGGATCGCCATGCCCGGGTAGCGGAACTGCTCGCGCAGTGACTCTACCTCGGGAGTGATCAGCCCGAGATTTTCCGCGACGATGGGCAGCGGACCGAGCGCGCGGGTGAGCGCCTCGAACAGCGGGGCACCGGGCCCCTTCACCCAGTGGCCGTTGACGGCGGTCTGGGCGTCGCCCGGGATTTCCCAATAGGCCTCGAAGCCGCGGAAGTGATCGAGGCGGACCATGTCGAAGAGCTCGAGCGCGGCGCGCATGCGCTGAATCCACCACGCATAGCCATTCGACTTCATGCGTGCCCAGTCGTAGAGCGGATTGCCCCACAGCTGTCCCGTCTTGCTGAAGTAATCGGGAGGCACACCGGCTTGCACGCGTAACGTGCCGTCGGCGTTCAACTGGAATTGTGTGGGGTTGGCCCATACGTCGGCCGAGTCATGGGCCACGTAGATGGGCACGTCGCCCATCAGCGTGATGCCGAGCGCTCTACAGGCGCGGTGCAGGGCATGGTACTGGCCGAAAAAGACATACTGCTGCTTGTAGATTCGCTCGATGTCCGCGCGGAGGCGCGCGCGCCATGCAGTGAGCGCGGCGGGATTTCGCTGGGCCGCGCCACGCTCCCACTGCGTCCACTCTACGCCGCCGTGCGCCTGCTTGAGCGCCATGAACAGTGCGTAGTCGGGGAGCCAGTGATGCTGCTCGTGCACGAACTGCTCGACGGGGGCATCGAATGGCATCGTGTCGAGCCACGCGGCGAGCGCCGCGTGTTTGGCCGGAATCACCGCGCCGAAATCGACGGCGTGGGTCGGTTGCTGCTCGGCGCTCCATCCTGGCACGTGGATGAGCAGCGGATTACCCGCGAAGGCGGAAAAGCCTTGATAGGGGGAATCGCCGTAGCCCGTAGGGCCAAGCGGAAGCACCTGCCAGATCTTGAGCCCCGCATCGGCGAGCCATTGCACGAAGCGATGCGCATCGGGACCGAAGTCGCCAATGCCGCCATTGCCGGGAAGCGAGGTGGGATGCAGCAGCAATCCTGCTGCGCGGGGGAACTGCATGTGCGGGGGCGGGGCGGATCTCCGCATGAACCGAAGGAAACAGCAGGAATCCGCAAAGTTGCCGGTGGAGCCATTTGGCGCCAGCACCTGGCGCCGGTGCTGAGGGACCGGTCGACCAGACCCGTGCGCGTGGATGCGGGGCTCCCCCATGCGTTTCGCTGGCCGGGCCCTTAAGCAGTGTCATACCGAAGAAAATCCGACAAGTCGGTACAGGGCAACACGTTACGACGCTGCGCGGGCTGCGCGAATTGTCAGACCCTGCCACGACCTTCTTTGCACACCTCCAACGCGGAGATAATGCATGGATGCCGTACTGCAGGTTGATCATCACCCGATTGGCTCATCATTCCCACAGGCCCCCGCCGAGAGTGCCTCCGGCGTCGTCGTCAGGGCGCTGCTGACCGTCTCCGGCCTCGCACCGGTCAGTAACCGCGCGCCGATCGGACTGTCGTTCGTCATCGATCGCAGCGGGTCCATGGCCGGTGATCGAATCAAGGCCGCCCGCGTGGCGGCCGCACGCACCGCCGAACGGCTCCACCCGGATGACGTGGTATCGGTGGTCGCCTTCGACGACCTCGTGGAAACCATCGCGGCTCCCGATCGCCGTGCCCGCCATCATGCGCTGAGTGCCGCCTTGCACGCCCTCGATGTGCGTGGCCGCACCAACCTCAGTGGTGGGTGGCTGCGTGGTCGTGAGCACATGCAGGCAGCCCTCGCGATGATCGGGACGCTGCCGGGCTCCTCCCGCCGCATTGTGCTGCTCACCGATGGGTGCGCCACGGCCGGCATCACCGACCCCTCCATCCTCGTTGAGTTGACCCGCGCTGCCCGCCACATGGGTATTTCCACCACCACGGTCGGGATCGGTGAACGCTATGACGATCACCTGCTACGGATGATGGCCGACGCCGGTGGCGGCAATGCCTGGTACATCGAACACGCGGACCAGTCGCAGGACGTGCTGGCCGAGGAACTCGGTAACCTCCTCTCCATCTGCGCACAGGGGCTCACAGCCACCATCACGCTGAGCGATGCCGTGCAGATCCTCGCCGTGCACTCGGGATGGCCCACGTCGCAGCCTACGCCAGGCGCATTCGCCTTCGACCTGGGCGATCTGTACGCGGCAGAGCCCAAACCCCTGCTCCTCGAACTGTCCATTCCGCAGGAGCAGCTCGATGCGCGGAAGGCGGCCGGCAGTCCGATCGCGGTGCTGACACTCACGGCCGACGTGATCACCCCGACGGGGAGTGTGGAACATCGGACGCTGCATCTCCCCATCGCGTCGTCACTCGAGGGCCAGCAGTCCATGCGTCCGGAAGTCGAGCAGGCCGTGCTGCTCGCGCGTGCGGCACGGGCGCGCGAAGACGCGGCGAGACTCCAGCGCGAAGGGCGCGCGCACGAAGCCCAGCAAGTGATGCGTGAACAGCGTCGTACGCTTGCTGAATCGCCGAACTTCACGGCAGACGAATACGCCGCTGTCCTCCAGAGCATCGCCGAAGACTTCGACGATCTCTCCGAGAAGTACCGGGACGGCACCTTCAGTGAACTCGACGCGAAATACCAGATGCAGCGCAGCTACAACACCCGGCGTGGCAAGGCCTCATACGACGAAAAACTGCGCCGCCGGCGCGGCGAGTGAGCGGCGAGTGCACGACAATGATGTGAATGCCGTTGAATGCTTGTTCCGAATGCTTCGAATTCTCGCGGCGAATGCCTGTGCGGGCGCCGGTGTTCGGCGCGCCCCCAGTCGCCCCTGTCGCTGGTAGCGGCCGGCGGCTGGGGATAAGTTCCGGTATGCGCTCGCCATCCATCCGCGTACTACCGGTCGGTCTTTCGTGTCTGCTCGCGGCAATGGCCGCTCCCCTGCCAGCGCAGGGGCTGCGTCCGTCGACGACGGGACTCAGTGTCGCTGCCAGCGCCGGCCTGGCGCGCGCCACCAGTGAGACCGACGGAACCTCCGGGACGGTCACCGAGATCGTCCCGCGGATCGAGGTGGCCTACGGGGTCACCCCGCGGTTCAGTATGCTCATCGCGTTGTCACGTAGTACACCGCGTGTGGATGACGCCGACTATTCCGTGCGCAACGTCGACATGGGGGTGCGCTACCTCGGCTACGCGGGCCGTCCACTCCGGCCCTTCGTGGAGGGCGGCCTGTCGATTCGGAAGTTTTCACTCACCGACAACGGGCCTGCGCTCACATCGCAGGACGTGGGCGCCTGGGGCGCCGCCGGTGGGATGTGGTTTCCGGGGGCACGCATCGCGCTCGAAGCAGCGGCGACCTACGGTCGCGTGCAGTTCGAAAGCTGGCGCGCGGATGGCCTCGCCCCAACCATCCGTCCCGTCACGCTCACGGAAATCGGTGTGCGCGCTGGCGTTCGCCTCTTCGCGCGCCCCCGCTGACGTTTAGCGCGAGACCAGCCACTCCGCGAAGGCGCGGTCGCTGGGCGCCAACGGCAACGCCGGCAGTGCCTGGGCCGTACACCACTGCAGCGCTTCATGCTCGTGACACGTCGGGTTGCCGTCGATGCTCGTGGGGATGAACACAATCTCGTAACGCGAGCCTGATTCCCGCGTGATCATCAACGGTGCGGCGACGCCCGTGACCGTTACCCCGAGCTCCTCCCGCAGTTCGCGCTGGGTGGCCGCCAGATCCGATTCGCCCGGTTCGCACTTCCCGCCGGGAAACTCCCAGAGGCCACCGTGCTGCTTGTGCCGTGGCCTTTGACAGATCAGGTACTCCACGGCGGTCTCGCCTCGAGACACCACCGCCGCCACCACGCGAATGGGCGTGGCGGTCATACCCGTACGCGCCCGACGCGCGGTGCCGCGTTCACTGCGTCACGCCCATGAGATAGCGGTTGTACCACCCGAGATAGCGGTCCAGCAGATCCAGACGGAAGCTGGGCCGCGAGATCCCGTGGAACTGCCCAGGATACACCACCATCTGCGTGGGCACGTTGAGTGACTTGAGCGCCTGATACATCTGCTCACCCCCGCTGATCGGCACGTTGAAGTCCTTCTCTCCACCGAGGAACAGCGTGGGCGTGGTAATGCGATCGGCCTTGTAGAAGGGGTAGCTCAGTCTTTCCCACAGCTTCGGGTTCTTCCACGGCGCCCCCAGTTCGTTCTCGTACTGGTAGATGTACTGGTCGGTCCCGTACATCGACGTCTGCAGGGCACTGCCGGCGCCGCTCGTGGCCGCTTTGAAGCGGGTGGTGGTGGCGATCGTGTAGTCGGTAAGGATGCCGCCGTAGCTCCAGCCGCCGATGCCAAGTCGGTTGGGATCTACAAAGCCGAGCGTCAGTACGTGATCCACGCCGGCCAGCAGATCCTGCACTTCCTTGTTCCCCCAGTCGGCGAAGATCGCCTTTTTCCACGCCTGGCCACGCCCGCTGCTGCCGCGGTAGTTCACCGCGAGCACCACATACCCCTGCGCCGCAAACACTTCGCGTTCGAAGTTGAACAAGTGCTGGTCCTGGCCGTTCGGCCCACCATGAATACGCAGCAGCAGCGGATACTTCTTGGTGGCATCAAAGCCCGCGGGCTTCACCAGCAGGGCGCCAACCGTCAGGCCATCCTTGTTCCTGAACTGCACGTCTTCGGTGGTCGCTACGGCGAGCTGCGCGAAGAGCGAATCGTTCACGTGCGTGAGCGCGCGCAGCGACCCACTGTCCCACGCGTACACCTCGGCCGAACGTCGAGCGGTGCCGGTGTTGAGCACCAGGCGCCCCGTCGTCGATACATCGAACGACGTGACGACACGGCGGCCATCAATCAGGCGCGTGACCGTACCACTCCCGATGGCCACCTGCGCAAGGTGCTGGGCACGGTCGTCGCCAAGCAGGAACCGCAGCGCGGAGCCGTCGGTGGTCCACTGGAGCTGGTTCACGTCGCGATCGAGCGATGCCGCGATCAGTCTCGGCGCACCACCAGTACTCGGCACTACGGCGATGGTGTTCTGGGTATACGCCGACAGCTGCGGTTCGCTCGCCTGCAGGTACGCGATCGACTTACCGTCGGGACTCCACGCGGGCCCGGCGTCGGGGCCGGCCCACGTGGTGAGCTTGACCGGTGTTGTGCCGGGCGCGGCCTCCACTACGAAGAGATCGCTGTTGTTGAAGCGATCGGGATCACCGTCGGCGCGCTCACTCACGAAGGCGAGTCGTTTGCCGTCGGGCGACCAGCGCACCTGCCGGTCGTCGTAGTCGCCGGTGGTGATCTGCTCGGACTTCTTTGTGGCCACGTCGACGATCCATACATGATCGCGACGACGGTCGAGGTACCCCTCGTTGTCACGCTTGAAGGCGTAGCGATCGATCACGATGGGTTTCGGATGCTTCGATTTGAGTGAGTCGGGCTTGGACTCCTCGGGGTCCGGGTCGTGTGAGACCACGGCGATGCGCGTGCCGTCCGGTGACCACTCGTACTCACTTACGCCACCCTTCAGGTTCGTGAGGCGCACCGCTTCACCGCCGGCACGATCGAGCAGCCAGATCTGGCCGCCCTTCGACTCGTAGCGCCCGGAGACGAACGACAAGTACCGATTGTCCGGGCTCCAGCGCGGGTTGCTCTCACCGTCCGGCGAGCCGGCCATCTTGAGTGCGCGCGTGCCCTCCCAGTTCACCATCCACACGTCGCTGTCGCTCTTGTCCTTCGCGGAGTCCACGGAGGTGACAGTGTAGGCGATCCACTGACCGTCGGGCGATACGCGTCCGGCGCCTACGTCGCGGAGCTGAAAGAGATCAGCCGGGCGCACCGGCCGCTGGGCCGCGGGCTGCGAGGAAGCGGTGAGCGGTGCGAGCAATCCGCACACGGTGAGCAGCAGGTGAGCGCGCATGTGCAACCGAGAGGGGTGGAGGGGACGACTACACGACTACACGACTACACGGCGGGAGCCTGAGGGACCTTCCTCGGCGAATACTTCTCGAGATCGCGCCCCATGAGCAGCGTGGAGAGCACCACGGTGGCGCTGATCCAGAAGGGGCTGGCCTGGCCGAACGCGTCGAACGCCACGCCCAGCAGCACGGGAAACGCCACGCGCGTGATACCCCCGTAGGTCTGCTGCACGCCCATGTAGAGCCCACGGTCGGTGCTGCTGACAACCCGCGAGAGCATGGCCGTCACGCACGGGAAGGTGAAGGCCGTGCCGAGTGGCAGCATGCCGACCGACAGGGCCAGCAGCGGCAGGTTGGGCGCAAGGGAGAGGCCGACGAGACCGGCCGCGAGGAACACGATGCCCACGCGGCTGAGGCGCGGCTCCCCCACATGGTCGACGAGTCGCCCCAGAATCAGCGCACGCACCACCACGCTCAACACGCCGATGTACATGAAGAAGTAGCCGATCGTGCTTTCGTTCACGCCGAACCGCTCGGCGAGGAATAGCGCAAGAATCGCCGTCGTCCCCTGGAAGGCGCCGATTGCCAGTGCATAGATCAGGATCAGGCGCGACGCCGGCTCACTGGGGTGGCTGATCACGCGCATCACCGTCTCGCGTGACCCCCTGCGCACCGACGTCACGCCGTCGCTGTGCGGCTTGCGCACTTCCGTGAGGTACTTCCACGCGAAGAGCATGTTGACCACACAGAGGCCGGCCGCCACCAGCCCGGGGGTATTCTTGTTCCACAGCTGCACCCAACTGCCGATCACCGGCCCGAGTGCCACGCCGGCGTTCGTCGCCGCCGACAGCCAGCCAAGGCTCTTGGCCCGATCCTCAGGACGCGTGGCGTCGGCCACGTAGGCTTGAATCACGCTCACGGTGCCGCCGCCGGCGCCCTGCACAATGCGCGAGAGGAATAGCAGCCAGAGGCTGTCGGCGTACGCGAACACCACGTACGCGATGGCACTGGCGCCAAGTCCCACCATCAGCGCGGGGCGACGGCCGTAGCGATCGCTGAAGCGCCCCCAGATCGGCGCGCTGAGCAGCTGCGCCACGCTGAAGGAACTGACCAGCAACCCCACCACGGCACCGCCGGCACCGAGGTTCTTCGCGTAGAACGGCAGCAGCGGCAGGATCATCAACAGGCCGAGCATGTCGATGAACGCCGTCACCATCAGTACCACGAGCTTGCCGAACGCCGACTTTCCGTCGTCGACGTGGGACTCGCGCGTGTGCTGGGTCGATGCGTTGCTGTCGGTCACGAGGTGAAATTCATTCCGTCTTGCCAAGGGCGGCGGGCGGCACGCTGCGGCCCACCACGCCGGCGAGCGCAATGATCGTCAGTACGTACGGGATCATCTCGACGAACTGGCTTGGGGCCAGCTGGGCACCCTGGAGCTGAATCTGCAACGTCTCGGCCCCTGCGAACAGCAGGCAGGCTACCGCCACCCGCACGGGCTCCCACCGGCCGAAGATCACGGCCGCAAGCGCGATGAAGCCGCGTCCCGCCGTCATACCGTCGGTGAACTGATGCTGGTCGAGCGCCAGGTAGGCACCACCGAGACTCGCGAGGGTGCCCGCCAGATACAGCCCCTTGAGTCGCATGCCGTTCACCGCCACGCCCAGCGACGCCGCTGCCTCCGGCTTCTCGCCGACGGCGCGGGCGCGCAAGCCGAACGGCGTACGGTACAGCACCCAGCCGAGTGCCGGCAGCGCTGCGATGCCGATCCACACCACGGGATTGATGAAGCTCGCCAGCATGGCATTCGCCACACCCTCGCCGCCGAACCCGGGCACGCGCGGCGAGTTGCTGGAGCTGTCGAAGACGAGCCGCAGGAAGAAGCGCGTGCTGGCTGCGACGATGAGGTTGATCGCCACCCCGACCACCACCTGGTTGGCCTTGAAGCGGATCGTCGCGACGGCCAGCAGCGTGGTGATCAGCGCGCCGGCCACGAGTGCGC
>Ga0078894_10002090_pt1 | contig 15017 bp, 12 predicted proteins | sample LauGreSu1BDMLBSD_2_FD_67506 | JGI IMG/M metagenome (GOLD analysis project Ga0078894, IMG submission 67506) | Freshwater lake microbial communities from Lake Michigan, USA - Su13.BD.MLB.SD (version 4) (version 4) | ecosystem: Environmental > Aquatic > Freshwater > Lake | place: Lake Michigan... | reverse complement strand
CCTGATCGTCGGAACGGCATAACGTGCGCGCTCATGGGTCGGGATAACGATCGATACAATCGGAGTAACCATCAGCCCAACTGAGTCCGAATGCAATCCAAACCAAGCAGCAGCTCCTTGATCTGGGGAATCGTCAAGCGCTGAGTCGTATGCGAGGTGTAGTCGTCTAGGTAGTTCGCCTCGGGTTGACCGGCAATGATGAACTTATCGTAGTTCAGATCCCGATTGTCGGCGGGAACGCGATAGTAGCGCCCCATATCTTGCGCTTTCACCATCTCTTCGCGGGAGACGAGTGACTCATAAAGTTTTTCACCGTGTCGGGTGCCGATTACCTTGATTTGGGCCTCGAGCTTAAACAATTCGATGATTGCCTGCGCGAGATCGCCAATCGTGGAGGCCGGAGCCTTCTGAACGAAAATGTCACCTTGCTGGCCGTACTCGAACGCATGCATGACTAGGTCAACTGAATCCTCGAGCGACATCAGAAAGCGAGTCATATTGGGATCGGTCACTGTCAACGGTAGACCCGCCTTCAGCTTTTCGACGAAAAGCGGAATGACTGAGCCACGGGATGCCATGACGTTACCGTATCGCGTAGCACACAGAACCGTACCGCCGGTTGGGACCGTACGCGACTTTGCTATCAGGAGCTTCTCAGCCATGGCCTTCGAAATGCCCATAGCATTGATCGGATAGACCGCCTTGTCCGTGCTGAGCACAACGACCCGCTTAACACCCCTGTCGATTGCAGCATTTAGGACGTTCTCAGTGCCATGCACGTTGGTCAGAACAGCCTCCATTGGAAAAAACTCACAGGAAGGCACTTGCTTTAGTGCGGCGGCGTGGAATACGTAGTCCACACCGGTCATCGCGCGGGAGATGCTGTCGTAATCGCGCACGTCACCAATTTGGAATCGCACCTTCGGGCTATTCAAAGCGATTCGTAAATCCTCTTGCTTCTTCTCGTCGCGGCTAAAAATCACGATCTCTCGGATGTCCGTCTTCAAAAACCGATTCAACACCGTATTACCGAAGGATCCGGTACCCCCGGTGATCATCAAACTTTTTCCAGCAAGCATGATTTTTTTCCTATTGCAGACTGCTAAGACAAAGCGCTGCCCACACCGATGATCACTGCGACGGGCAATGAGAGCGCAGCTATCCCCTTGAGCGCGGTGTATGCAGCTTCGGTCGCGTAACGAGAGTTCTTCGATTGCAAACGAATCGCTCTAATCCAGGAGACGACCGCCGACCCGATATGATAAGTCACGTAAACCGAGCAGACTGCCATAACACTGCCGTTAAACGCCGCGAGAGCAACTGCAAGCAGCGTCCCGATCGTCAGTAGGCTAGACAGAATGGCTTGAAAAGAATAATCCTGCTGCGCGGTCAACAAGCTGAACGGCACGTAACCGAGCGAGCCTAGAGCGACGCCCGGCAGCATTACAGCCACATAGGAGCTAACTACATTTTCGGAATTGGAGCCATGAAGCCATACATCGAGAAACGCATCTCGGTAGAGCCAAAGAACTATCGAAACTACACCGACGACGATAACCAGAGTGGCAGTCAGTCGTCGCGATAACCGAGCGATACTCTCCGAGTCTTCGTCCGCAACAGCGCGAATAATTTGTGGCTGAAAAAATTGCGCAATCGGCGCCGCGAGCACACTAATCGGAGTAAGACAAAAAACACTCGCCAAATAATAATCAGAAACCGTTTCTGGTTGATTAAAAAAAGCCAGAATCACCTTGTCCAGCTGTAGCGCGGCTGCACCCGCCAGACCGAACAGCACTAATGGCCTGCCTTGCAACGCCAGCGTTTTGGCAAGTGCCGTTCGTGAATACAATGGCCGTTTGGAGCGATCCATAACGGTCGAACACATCAATAGCGTAGAGAGAAAATGAAGGACGGCAGTAACCGCCTGCGCAATTAAGAAAACCTCGATCGTCGGCTCTATAGCCAACAAGGAACCGATCGTTAGCGCAGCGCGCGCCAAAACACCCACTGTCTGGTTAAGCCCCGCTTGCGAAAACCGGCGCTTTGCCAGCAGGGCGCTCTGCGCCACGTTTTGCATGGTCACGGCCCAGAAGAAAACAATACTCAGCAGAATGGTTTTCAGCGATATCTCAAATGACGATAGCTGTGAGAAAACCAATGCGATCAAGACGAGCGCGACATAGAAGACATTCAATACAAGTATTGAGGCACGAAAGATATCGTAGTCTGAAAAACTCTCTGAGCCATAAGCGATCTCGCGATTCACAACGGTCGACATGCCGAGATCCATCAAAACCAGAAACGCCTGGAGTGACAAAATCACCGCAATCACTCCGAAAGTCTCCGGGCCCAGCAACTTTTGGTACCAGGGCAGCGCAATCAGAGCGACAAGTACCGTGCTAACCTTCCCTCCGTATAACAAGGCAATATCAATGACCGGCCTTATAGGAGCAGAACGGAACATAAACGTCACGTTAACCGCCAGCGTGGCGTCGAACGTGATCGACTATTTGATCGAGATGCTCGCGCTCGAGCCACCAACCGCAAGGTACGGCGATTAACCCAGTCGAGATCAGGCTCGTACCCGGAAGCGATACAGGCTCTGCCTTGAAGCCCGCATAAACATCGTTTCGCTGATGCAGCTTCGAGCAAGCAACACCGGAAGCCTTGAGTCCGCTCAAAAGCTGATCGCGATTATCCGCCATCAAGAGCAGCACCCAGTACGCCGGAACACCGCCTCGGACACTACCAACGACTCGAACTCCACGCGTACCCGCAAGGCGCTCGGTCATGTATCCGACGTTTTCCCTGGTAGTCCGTAGTCGTGAATCGAGCCCATCAAACTGAGTGCAAGCAACTGCCGCGTGAAGCTCGCTCAAGCTCGCGGATATCCCAATTTCCTCAATCGTCGATGTCGGATTTATCTCTCCATCATCGGCACGAAAGGACGCCTGATGGATTCCAAAACGGTGAAGTCGTCGCAGTCGCTCGGCGGAAACATCATCGTCACACGCAATTCCACCACCCTCAAACCCATTGATCTGTCGGTTCGGATAAAAGGAATAGACTGAAAAACGCCCATATTGACCAACGGGTTTCTCGAAATACTGAGCGCCCAATGCGTTATTGCAGTCTTCAATAAGTGGAACCCCGCGCTCACGACAAACTCGCTCGATGTCTGCAGTCTGAGCTGGATAACCGGCAACGTGATACAGGATGACTGCCGCCTCATCGCCCTTTAGTGCGTTATTTAGATAGTCCGGGCACATGGAAACCGTCGTTGGGTCGAGATCCAACCACCGGGGCACAGCGCCAACCATACTGATCGCGGCGTTAGTCGACAAACACGAGAATGCGAGCGTCGCGACCGTTTGGCCTTGACTGACGCCGAGCCCACGAAGCGCAAGAACCAAGGCGCTCGTCATATCGCTCGTCCCGATCACATAATTCCGTTGCACCTGCTCCGACAGAAGCCTCTCGAGCTGTTCGACTGATGAACCAGACGCAACTTGGCCGCTACGAATCGAATGCAGCGCAGCATCCTCAATCGCAGGCGACCGAACTGGGTAGAACAACGGAATTTGCGATCCAGCTCTCACATCATCCTCGTCTAATTAGATCAGCAATATATTGACGCTGCGATTCAGTCACCCACCAACCACAGGGAATATGAAGCAATCGACGATAAAAGGCATCGAGACCAGGAAGGGCTGTGGCCGATGGTTTGAAAACTGTATGCAGGTTATTGGGCCGGTGCAGTTTCGACGCTGAAACGCCATTACCCGTTAGCAGCTCTTCAAGCGCAGAGCTATCGTCCGACAGAAGTGTATACAGCCAGTAGCTAGACTGGGCCCTCTCGTCGCATCGCGCAAAATCCAACGCACCCGCTCGAGAAAAACAATCGTCCAAAAAACGTCCATTTTCGACGTGGCGCTGCACGAGCGATCGGATGTGAACTAACTGCGCTAGCCCGATCGTCGCAGTCACATTATTCATGTTGTACTTGTAGCCGACTGAGGAGATATCAACTTCCGTGCGTGGCACCCCCTTGAGCATGCCAAACCAGCGAAATCGCTTCGCGGCATCCAGTTTCGACGGATCAGCGATCGTTAGCATTCCTCCGTCGACTGTCGTCATATGCTTAATCGCCTGGAATGAAAAAATCCCATAATCACCGAGCAAGCCAACCGACCGCCCCTCGTACGTCGCACCTAACGCGTGCGCACAGTCCTCGATTAAAGAAATCCCATGTTGATCGGCGATCTGACGAAGCTCTCGCAGACGGACCGGGTATCCCGCATAGTGGACGCAAAGAATCGCCTTTGTTCGCTGAGTAACCTTAGCGGCAACAGACTCCGGATCCATATTTCCGCTTCTCGGGTCCACATCCGCCCAAACAACCTTCGCCCCGCAGTACAGGATTGACGTGTTTGTTGGCTCCGCTGTCATCGGTGTGCTGATCACCTCGTCTCCCGGGCCGACACCGGCGAGAGTCAACGCAGCATGGAGCGCTGCCGTTCCGCTGCTCACAGCCAAAACGGTCCCTAGACCAAAGGTCTCGGCGAATGCCCTTTCAAATGCATACACCGCCTCGCCTTCTGCGATCATGCCGCTGTAGAGCGCTTGCTCCAATAACGGCATCAGTTGAGCTTTTTCAGGCATTGCGACTTTCACTAAGGGGATCATCTAGGACCTCAAAAGAGTTATATTCGCTGCAATAAGCCGATGTACGGAATATTTGAAGTCCCAGAATCACTCAACACGCGCACCATCCGGTGAGTACTAGGCCTCAGCGTCGCCCGATATCCTTGTCGGCGTAACGCATCGATGAGCGGATCAAATTGATCCGCATTAAGCTGCCATTCGTCGGGGAGGACCAGCGATATCAGCTTCATAACGGCAGGCACCGAACCCGTCCACTGAACCACTGAACGTCGTTCACCAGATTGACATACGTAGAGAGATGCATCCTCACTCGAATAGCGAATGACTGAGGATGCAAAGGCCGGCACGCCACCATCCCTACATTCGGAAATCGTAACAGTTATCGATTCCTCGCTTCGCAGAGCGGACTCTTGCAAAGACTCACCTCGACTAATTGATCCAAAAACATCAATTGAATCAGTCGAGAAACCCACTTTTTCGTAAACCGACGGGTGAGTCGTCCAGAGCACAAGACAGCGGAGGCCCTCTTGTCTCGCCACTTCCAATGCCGATTCAAGCAGACGAGTACTAAATCGCCGGCCCCGATAATCAACGTGCACACACACCAGTCCAATAAGACCCATTCGACCGACGCCTGAAAGTTCGTTGAGCTTGATGATCAGCGTTGCCACGCATTTGAAAGAAGAGCCGTCGGGAATTTGTAGTTTGATACAGCGGACGATTTGCGACTCATCAATCCACGGAAAGTGGTAACTGAGGGTGACGCCTCGATTACGGGCCGCGAAAAACACATTCCAAATCAATTCCCGAGCGTCTTTAGGTACGCCGCTGGAGATACTCAGGACGGGATCGCGCAGAGATGTCACTGGACTTCTCTCTTTAGCGCTTCGATTTCCGCCCTCAAGCTTTCGTATTCAGCTAACTTTCGACTTAGGAAGCGTCGAGTCAATGCAGCACGCTCGGCAAGACCGCTCGGCGTTAGCACATAAACGTAACCAAACTTACTCTTCGACGTGGCGAAATTTCTGATTTTAACGAGACCCTTCTCCGTCAACGCTTTTAAGCAATAGTTCAATGCACCAACGCTAACGCCAACCCTCTCGGCAAGCTCACGCTGACTTAGGTTGGGATTCGTCTTCAGTAGACTCATCACACGAAAGTGCGTGTCTTCTTGTAGTTTTGCTTGACGGCTACTCATGGTTCCGATGTTCTTGTTCAATCTTGAACAGCGTAAATGAGCGGCGATCACAAGTCCAGAGAAAGAGTCAAATATCTCTCAGCGTTGACTCTCTAGCGAGGCGGCAGAAATAAGAAACGAAAAGCACTCGCCAGATGCCACTTTAGATGTCGCAAATCACGGCGACTGGCCCGCTGCGCATCGTGAATAACCGAGGCCTGTGGATTCAGAACGGTGCGACCGCCGACGACGCGGAGGCGCAGGCAGATATCGGCATCCTCCATGTACATGTAGAAACGGGTATCGAAACCGTTGACCTGTCGAAACGCGTCCGACCGAAATACGATAAACATGCCGGCAACCCAATCGACCTCGACCGTCTGGTCGTCCCAAACGTAGTCTGGCGAACGCCTCCCCAGAAGCGCCCGCGTGATAAGTCGGACGACCGTAGGAAATCTGCGAGCACTATCCTGAACCTGCCCCGAACTGTCAGTTACCAGTGGAGCCACCGCGGCAACGGAATCATCCCGGAAAGGCTGCAGCAATAGATCGAGGTCTAATTCTCGCAGTCGAATGTCAGGATTGACGACGCAAAGGAAACTGCCGTCAACCGCATTGAAGGCGGCGTTATGATTCTCGCCAAACCCTTTGGGTGACGGGTTTCGCACCAACGTGATCGGCAGATCAGAGAACTCCCGAAGAATACCCTCGTCTTCAGGGATGTTTAATGTCAAAACCAGCCGATATCGGCCTAAACTTAAGCGCCGATAATCAAACAAAAACTTTTCTATTAGATGCAGTTGGCCATGACTAACCAACGAAAAGACCAACGACATGGCTTTGGGCTCGAAAGCGCTGACGAGACTAAAACAGCCGGCCAGATAGCCGCTGCGCCTCTTCGATCTGCTCAAGTGACAATCTCTTCGCAACGCTTTCTTTCAAAGTGCGAGCCTCCCGGTTACCAGAGCTGGCAGCCACATTGAACCATGCATACGCGGAGACCAATGATGCGTCTGCCACCTCGGCAGACAAGTGCTTTTTGCCCATGTTCACTTGAGCAGAGACATCCCCCTGCGCCGCTGCCCACTTGAACCACTTGATGGCTTCCTCCGGATTTTTTTGAATACCCCTCCCGTTATCGAGCATCACTGCGTAGTTGTTTTGCGCTTCAGCATCGCCGAGCTCAGCAGCCATTCGAAAATAGCGGGATGCCATTTTGAAGTTTTGCGGAACGCCCTCGCCCTTGTCATACATGCGCCCCAGATTATTCATTGCGCGCGCATGATTCTGCTCAGCGGCGAACTTGAAAAGCTTGACCGCCTCGGCATCGTCTTCGGCGATCCCAGCACCCTGATCGTAGAGCACGCCGAGATTATTAGCCGCATCTAAATGGCCCTGCTTAAATGCCAACTTAAACCACTTAGCTGCTGCACTACTACTCGCTGCTACGCCCGTCCCGCTCCGGTACATAATTCCTAGGTTATTCTGGGCGGGGGCGTACCCCGACGCAGCCGCTTTCTGAAACCAGGCGACAGCTTCCGTATCGCTTTCTGCAACACCCAGACCCTTGTCGAACATGAGGCCGATGTAGTTCTGGGCTCGCGGGTCGCCATGATCTGCCATCAGCTTCCATATTTTGAAAGCCGATTCGTAATCGCCTCGGGAAAACCGTTCTAACGCAGTGTCAAACCGGACACATCCCGAAACGAGAAACGCGAGAAGAAGCGCGACGAAGATTCGCGCCTTAAGAGTGTTTGTCGACATTCGCAGCACTCACCCATGAAATCCAAATACTCGCTGTTCGCACCAGAAGAACGCATGAGAACCCTGACACAACGAATATCGCACTAAGGAAAACAGCAGATACACCGGAGCTTGAGAGAAACATCCCGATGACGGCAAGTATCGTCGCAAGCGCGGTCAGAACCAACAAAGATTGGAGGCGTGACGCGCCAGCCGATATTAAAAGATGATGCAGATGCGAATTGTCTGCCCGAAAGGGCGACTGTCGGCGCGCAAGACGATGCCCGAATACCCACAAAAGATCAAAAATTGGAATTGCGACTAAAAACAGAAGTGAAACCGGCTGAACAGACGTTGCCGGAGCCTGAGATATGGACAGCATCAACCAAGCCATACAAAACCCCAACAACAAACTCCCGGCATCACCCATAAAACATCTAATGGAACGGTTAAACCCAAGGGGGAAATTGAATACAAGAAATGCAGCTAGAGCACCCGAAATAGCGGTCGCAACCCCAAGTGGAACCGCCAAACCCGCGTGCATAGCAAGATGAGCGAGAGACGCCGCGGCGATAAGCCCTAGCGCCGCAGCCAGACCATCAATACCATCGACCATGTTGAAGGCATTCACCCCGCCGGCTACCAATATTGCCGTTAGTACGATCGCGGGGAACTCGTACAGGATAGCTGGTGATGAGCCGCCAAAGTCACCCAGATAACGTGCCGATAATCCGGCATCAACGGCAAGCCAGACGGCACAAGTTAGCTGCGCAACGAGCCGAAATCGAGGTGACAAGCCGACTCGATCATCGACCAAGCCGATGACAACAAATATCGCTGCGACTATGACGAATTGAATGTTGGGTCGAGCACCCTCCGGGAGAAACCCGATTCCGACGAACATTCCTAAAAAAATACCGATTCCACCTACCACCGGTACGTCGACATCATGCATTTTTCGACCGCCAGGGCGGTCAATCAAGGATAAGCGCGGCGCAAGCGATCTGAGGAACGCAATAGCAACACAGGCAACAGCAAATGAAATCAGTGACGCAATCCAAAACAATGTCACAAGTCAAAACCTCTGGCCGGCGTCGCGAGCACTGATACCTTGGCAGCGACTTGAAAATGAGAAATCTTAGACAGATGACTTGACTGATCTGGAAGCAGAAAAGAGCCCGGATCGGAAAACCACAAACAAGGTTGCTGCGATCCCGCCGATCAACACCGACAACAGGACAATCAAAGTTCGCTTCGGTGACTCGCGTAACTTGGGCGCGGACGCTCGATCAACAATTTTGTATGCGTATTCGACTTCGCCCTTAGCCAGCATGTATTTCTGCATTTCAGCCTCAAGAATCCGCCCGAGCGACTGCTGCATAGACACGACGGTCGTGTTGGCAACCTCCTGCTGCAAGAACTTGACGTTTCGCTCTGACTCCGCGAGCGCTTGTTCGCGCAAACGAGCATTGAGGCGATTGACGTATGCATTGGCCCAGTCGGCAGCGATTTGGGGATCCTTCCAAGCGATCGACAAAGTGACTGTGCCTGCCTTTTTGTCCTCTGAGACGACTCGAATCTTGCGTACAAACAAATCTAAAGCGTCTCGCATGTCGAGCTCATCCGCCGGCTCATTCAGCTCGGCAGTCAACACTTTTTCTATACCCTGAGCTTGAATGAAATCGATAGCAAACTCGCGAGAACGCAGAACAGCGAGGGGCACCGAACTCGACCCGGATCCAATATTGACGCCAGCGAGCGCGGCGAGGCCACTGAACTGACCTAACGAACTTGCCGGCGATCGCTGCCCAGCCGGAGTCATCACCACTTCGGCACGAAAAATCGGTGTTGCGAGCAGGGAGTAGACAACGCCGGCCACGGCGAAGACCGATACGATGGCCGAAACGACCAACTTCTCCCGCCAGAGCAGTAAAACCAGATCCCATAAATCCGGAGCACGATTCTCGTCAGCAATGTCAGACATTACTCAATACTCCGAGCACAAGAAACTTATAGAGAGCTGATCGCAGCAACCGCAACCGCTGCGTTGTAGAGAATGCCCGTGACCGCTTGCCACAATGGAAGTGGCGGCAACCGCTCGGTATCCATCGGCACTACGATAGTATCGCCCGGCTGAATATCCAGTTTAGCCCGCCGGTCGAACCAGCCACTTTTTCCTGTTACGACGCTCCCGTCAGCACGAACCACATAAACACGACCGGAATCGGCGCGATTAGTCAGTCCACCACTGAGATTCAAATAGTCATCACGCGTCAAACCTGACCTGAATAGATGTGCCGTGCTGTTCTGCACTTCGCCAATAACGGCAATCTCTTGTTTGATTTTTGGAATAACTAATTCGTCACCATCGCGAAGAACGATGTCATCACGAGAACCAACCCCTCTGGCAAGTACACCATCGAGATTGATTACGAGACGACCAACCGAACGAGTTTCTTCCAGCTGAGAAAGCAAAGCTTGCGCTGCCAGCGCCGATTGCGTGGCATCTGCTGACTGCGCAGCCTGACTCGCTTGAATTGCTACAGCTGCTAGGTCGCGACGCAAACGCTGAGATAAGTCCTTGGCTTGCTGGGCCTCACGCTCTCGGATCTCTTCTCTAGTGAAAACCGCGCCTCGCGTAAATGCCAGAGTAGACAGACCACCGGCACGCTCGATTACGGAACGCAATGTTTCACCACGACGAATAGGATAAGTACCTGGGAAGCGCACCTCTCCGCGCAGCGTAACCGACTCTCGGACGCTCCACTCAGGCAATTCCTTGATGGTCAAAACGTCGAAGGGTTGCAGCAGCACATCGGCTGCTGCATCGCCTCGCAAAATCGCATCGAGGTCGACTTGAAGCAGCTCGCTTTGACGTTCCGTATCACCGCGACGAAAACGTGACAGCTCTGCCGTTCCACTGTAAGCCGCAGGATCCAGTCTCCCACCTGCCCTGAGCAGATCGCTCACGCGCATTTCGGGCTCTAGAGGATAGTCACCTGGAGCCTTAACCCGACCATTGATTACAACGATTCGGGTCGGGTCGTCGAGACGGGACTGCCGGCGAAGTTCCTCAAGTAGGGGCTCGATCAATAGTCGGCGCCCAGCCTGGAAGTCGAACACCATTACTCGGTCTCGCGGCGACAATAGCAAATCGGCGCCAGCACCCGGTTCACGAAGAGCTGCGGCTAAGTCTGCAGACAACACACTCAGCGATTTATCACCTGAGGACTCACGTCGAATCAGGACGTAGTTCACGTCGGCACCGGGCATCAACTCGTCGAGAGATGGGATCAATTCCGATATGCGCATTCCCTCTCGCCAAGCAGTCACGCCAGGACGAAATACATGGCCCTCCAGCGTCACACCCGAATCGATAGTCGGGCGAGACCGCGCCACTCGAACTAGGTCCCCGTTAGTGACCGGAGTTCGCTGAGCCAATCCATTATCCAACGAGACATCAATTGCGACTCGTCGGCGGTCTTCTCCGTAACGAACCAGCGACAGACGTGAGCCGTCCGCCTCCGGCGTGAGCCCACCTGCGAGTTCGATTAAGTTGCCAAGAGTTGCACGCCCTTTCAGTTCATAAACCGCTGGGCGCTTAACCTCTCCATCCACTGTAGCCGTCGGACCGACTGGCGGAATAAAGACAACGTCTCCCGCGGCCAACGGCACATCGGAGCTCGTATCGCCCCGAAGCAATAGATCATACAAATCCAATCGCCGAATCAACTGACCTTGCCGTTTCAACTGTACATCGCGTAACGATCCGGTAGTTTGAATTCCGCCCGACGCATACAGTGCGCTCGTAATTGTGGCGAGCCCACTAACGGTATAGGCACCCGGCTTTTTGGCCTCGCCCATCACAAAAACCTGAATAGATCGAACGTTGCCCATCCCGACACTGGCTTGGGTGCCAATCAACTGGCGAGCGACGCGCACCTCGATCTCGTTCGAGACCAGATCAAACGGCTTTCCGGCAACGTCGATCGGACCGAGCTCCGGAAAATTCAGCCGTCCATCACGACCGACCACCAACTTCAAACTTCGATTCTGAGCACCGAACAACTGAACATTCAGTTGGTCGCCCGCGCCGATAATGTAGTTGGAAGGGACCGGGACATCAGTCCCGGGCGCAAATGTTGAAACCTTGCGACTAAAAAGTTCGTAGCCGAAAGGCTTTAATGACTCCGAACCGGTTTTGACCAAGGGCAATCGCTTGATATCGATCTGCAGGTCTAAGAGAGCCGGCTCAGCACGCAGACGAATCGCGGCCTCACGATCAGTCAACCCGGCTAAGGGGATGGGTCGAAACCCCGGCAACTGAAGCACACCTTCTCGGTCAAGCCGGTACGGATTTCGTTCGCGCACTAAACTTATCAACTTGCCGAGACGCTCGCGGTCTTCCCGCGAATACTGAGGTGCCGGCTTCGCCGGGACAACTACGGGTGGTACGCCCTCGGCGATCACACGAGTTTGAGCGGGCTGCTCCTCGACAAATCCGATGGTAATCAGTACCGAATCGCCCGAAGCGAGGCGATCTGATCTTCCCTCGCGCGATGTCTCGTCCAAAGTTTCTCGGCGATCCTCACCAAGATCGCTGGACTCAGGTGCTTTGACCGGAGATGCATCCTCGTCCGTGCCGACCAATTCTTGCAGCAACTTATCCCGATCGGCTGGGCTCAACGACTTAAGCAAGTCCAACTGTTGAGACGCCGACACTTGAGCATAGCCAGTCGACGCGATAACCAGCGCCAGCAGTGCGCTCAGAATGACGTTTAGGAAACGGAACGGTCGCATCGAGTTAAGACCCTCTTTACTTGGCCAGTTAGCAACGCAGAACCGGAGTATACGTCAAGCATATTAGACAACGACTCCGCGAACTCACTCACCGGGGAACATGCGGGTCTCAGCCCCACGCAGTCGATCGACATGCGAACGACGGAGACCCTCCCAAAGCGACCCAGGCCAATTGTCGAGCATTCGCCCACCGTCGCGGTTGATAGATCGCAAAATCGTACGGTATGAGCCGCGGGTATTGCGTGGGGAGTACAGGTCGAAAGGAATATTGAATATCAATCCTTTATCAAAACTGCCCTCTCCAAACACGGAAAACGGCACGTCGGTCAGAGTAGCGAAGGCCCCGACAGACCAGCCGTTGGCGAAGCGCTTCTGCACCTCAAAGGTTGCCCCGACGTCACCTGCCAAGTATCGGCCGGCATGGATTGCGACATCGAAATTGTGGAAAGGCGTAGCCCAATAGACGCTGGCATGACCCGTCACCGTCTTGAGATCACGAACACCAAAGAGCTTATCGAACTCACGCTGAACCACCCCATTCATGCTCACGCCAAACGCGAAGGGCGAATCCGGTCGCCATAAGATCTCCGCGCCTACCCCCGAATACATCTCCTCAAGAATTCCCGCATAGGCTTGGTAGAAGAGGGTTGAGGAGAACTTACCTCGCTTGACGGCGTAAAGCTCATCAATTCCACTCTCGCCTAGTTGGAGGTAACTCTTAAGTTCGGTGCGCACAGGCGGCAGACGCGATTCCCCCTCACGCTGAATCCGATCGAACTGACTCTTCAAGCTCTGCGACCAAGTACCAGAGACACCCCAACCGTCGCCCAAATCAGCATCGCCACGAATCTTGAGCGCAAGTTGATACAGAAGTGGGAAATCAGGATCAAAAAGATAGGCGCGCGCATTAAGACCGAGATTTACTTGGCCGTTCGGGTATCGGAAATCTCGCCGTCTATCCGGGCGTTCGACTTCGCGCGGCTCCGCCTCGATCTGTGGCAAGGCGACCCTTAGAACAGGGGGTAGTCTTGCGTCAGGACGAGCGTAGGTCACGGTGTGAGTCACCAAACCAAGAGACTCGCCCGTAAGCTCAACTCTGGTGACATCAGACGGAGCATACAAATCGATCAACTCCAAGGCGCGACGGATCGCATCAGCTTCCAACTGGTACGAGCGATTTGCATAACGAATATGCAAACTCTGATCCGATTGCGATGACTCACGAATCAACAACCCGGAGTCCTCGGCATCAGCGGCCAAGCGCAACCACCAATCCCAACCTGGCTCGTCACGCACTGGGGCCTGCTGGGTCACGTCGGCTCCAAAACCTTCGGGTCGCTTACGTGGCGTCTCGATTGCCGTATCAACGTCGGCCGACAGACGGAAAGCCCACTGATTTCCTTGCTGACGACTCAATGCAAGCGTGATCCCCGGGGTTGCCTCCCACTCAACGCCTACACTGAGCGGATCTGCATCGGAGATCGTGTTGAGCGCACGCTCACGCGCATAACTATCGCTGTTGTATGCGGCGACGAACGCCAAGCGTCTCTCCGGCACGGAGTATCGAAGCCCGCCGAATAAACCGATAGTTTCTCCTCGAAAGAGCGACGAAAAAGATATCGTCCCACCCAAACCAAAGTCGGTTGGTCGAACCGAAAAACGATCGTCGAGCGAAGACAGCGGGTTGCTCGCTACCGACCTTTCCCCAAAGCGTCCCCAACCGATGCCCAGCGACGCGTCCAGATTGCCGAAACGCTTGGAAGCAGAAACGTACTCCCCCGCCCACTGGCCAGTACCCAGCAGATCGCGAATGCCGACCGACACTTCGGGCAAGACGTGTGTTTCGTCGATCAGACGATACTTGACCTCGAACGATCGATCGCGAAGGTCATCGCAGTTATAAATGGGGCCGAACCCGGAGTCGCACTGAGTACCGGGCAGCGGCGATTTTCCGCGCGCATTGAAAATCGTGTAGCGAAAACTCGCTTCGAGGCGCGGCAGAGGCTGGTAGCCAATCGCGTAAATATCGGCGACGTCCTTACGAGAGTAGGTTGTTGTGAGCGCACCCTCTTCCGACATACGACTCGTCGGAATATCGAGAATACCACCAACCCCGAAATCATTGACCTGCGCGAGGCCGCTCGAGCTCACGCAAAGCAACATCAATCCTGCGATGGCACGTGACGCTCGACTCACTCGATCACCGACGACAACGACCGAGTGCTGACGGGCTGTAACGCGCCCGATGCGAAACCCATGCACAGGCGCTTGCCCAGCTCGACGCCGAATTGATCGAAGGCGTTCACACCCCAGATCAAACTCTGCACAAACACCTTGTGCTCATACAGCGCAATGAGTGCACCAATCGATTCCGGTGTGAGCGCATTCATCAGAATGACGGACGAGGGCTTTGAGCCTTCATGCCGTCGCTGCATATCGTCACTCGGATTGCCCATCGTGAAGGCTTCGATTTGTGCGGCAGCATTCGCATTCGCGAGCCTCTGCAGCGCCGGCCTCCCACAGGGAGAGTCTTTGATGAGAATGAAATCGAGCGCTGCCGAAACCGTGCCCTGATGTAGAGCTTGATAGTACGAGTGCTGCGCATCGTTACCACTACCGCCCCAGATCACGG
>Ga0078894_10002089_pt1 | contig 15020 bp, 13 predicted proteins | sample LauGreSu1BDMLBSD_2_FD_67506 | JGI IMG/M metagenome (GOLD analysis project Ga0078894, IMG submission 67506) | Freshwater lake microbial communities from Lake Michigan, USA - Su13.BD.MLB.SD (version 4) (version 4) | ecosystem: Environmental > Aquatic > Freshwater > Lake | place: Lake Michigan... | reverse complement strand
GGAACAGAATGCGGTATTGGGTCATAATGGTATACTCAATAATCGTCTTTTACGATTCAAAAATGAACCTGCAAGACATAAACTCTTGGACATGCTTGGAGATCTAGCATTGATCGGAGCTCCAATCAAAGGTCAAATTCTAGCTGCCAGACCCGGTCATGCGGTTAATATAGAATTTGCTAAGAAGATCAGAGCATTACACAAAGAGCAAAAGAACAAGAAAAAGTCTTTGATCAAGAATCCTATTCCTGTTTTAGATATCAATCAGATTTTGAAAGTGATGCCCCATCGATATCCATTTCTGCTGGTTGATAGAATCACTGAAGTTGATACTGAAAACAAGAAAATTATTGGTTATAAAAATGTCACGATCAATGAGCCCTTTTTCCCAGGGCATTTCCCTGAGAGACCAATAATGCCTGGAGTATTGATCATTGAGGCTATGGCACAAGTTGGTGGGTTATATCTTTTGAATTCTGATACATATCAAGAAGGAAAATTGGTATTTTTCATGGCAATTAATAATGCAAAATTCAGAAAACCTGTCATTCCGGGTGATCAATTGGTTATGGAAGTAACCATGACTGGAAAAAGATTCAATACATTTGCAATGAGTGCTAAAGGTTATGTCGGCGATAACCTTGTTGCCGAAGCCGAACTTTCAGCCGCTATTGTAGATACATTACCTGCTTAATTCACGATCTTGAATATATGTCTGTACTTATACATCCTTTGGCTAGCGTAGCACCTGAAGCACGAATTGGAAACAATGTCACAATCGGTCCATTTTCCGTGATTGAATCCGATGTTGAAATAGGTGATGGATCCATCATTTCAGCGCATGTAACTCTCATGAATGGATCTCGCATTGGATCTGAATGTTCGTTGTTTCCTGGAGCGGTCATAGGTGCTGTTCCCCAGGATTTAAAGTTTAAAGGTGAAAAAACCCTTGCCATTATTGGTGATAGAACCGTTATTCGTGAATGTGCCACGGTAAACCGCGGAACAGAGGCAACAGGTAGAGCAATCATCGGAAAAGACTGTTTGATCATGGCTTATTGTCATGTTGCACATGATTGCACAGTGGGTGATCACGTGATCATGAGCAATGTTTCTCAATTGGCTGGTCATGTTTCAATTGGTAATTGGGTTATTCTTGGTGGATTGGCGAAGGTTATTCAATTCTGTACTGTCGGTGATCATGCAATGATTGGAGCTGATTGTAAAGTCACCAAAGATGTTGCTCCATATGCACTTATTGGGAGAGAGCCTGCAAAGGTAGAAGGAGTGAATAAAATTGGATTGAGAAGACGGGGCTTCTCAAATGAAGCCATTGATGCAATTCAAGAATTATATTCGGCCGTATTCTTTTCTGGAATGAATACTACCGATGGACTTGAAGAATATCAACGATTACATCCAAATATGCTTCCCGAAGTTTCATCTTGTATGGATTTCATTCGTACATCTCGAAAAGGCATCATTCGTTGATATTGCATTCCACACAAAAGCATCTTGCCAAGATTCCCGTAATATTCTGTTCGATGGGGATTTTTTACTTTTCTTCTTTACCACAAGCACCTTTTGTAATGACCACATTTCAGTGGCAGGACAAGATATTTCACTTTTTCGCTTATCTCCTCTATGGAGCGACATTGGCTTTGGCAATTTATTTCCATGAACAAAAGAATGCAAAAAAAAACATCCCATGGATTTTGATCATAGGATGCTTATATGCTGTGTCAGATGAATTTCATCAGTCATTTGTGCCCGGACGGACAAGCGAAATAGGTGATATCATCGCGGATTGTTTGGGCATTAGCATGGCTGTGATGGTTTATTGGAGAATCATCGATAAGAAATCAATGTAGTTATGATTTCGCTTGTTCATAAAATGCGTTTACGGCTTTCCAATTGACGATATTCCACCAAGCATTCACATAGTCAGCTCTTTTATTCTGATATTTCAGATAATAAGCATGTTCCCATACATCGATCCCAAGAATGGGCACTGTATTCCAGCTCGATAATTTATGTTGATTCTCTGCTTGCAAGATTATGAGTGCGCCATCATCTTTTCGATAATGCAATAATCCCCAACCACTACCTTCGACGGCAATTGCTGCTGCTGAGAATTGTTTTTTGAATTGTTCAAAAGAACCGAATGATGCATTTATGGCATTCAAGATTGGGGAAGCATCCATGGTGCCACCACCTTTCGATTGAGGTATCATGCATTGCCAAAATAAAGAATGCAGGGCATGTCCTCCACCATGAAAAGCACATTGCTTTGACCAATGTTGAATAAGTGTGAAATCTCCCGATGTTCTCGCTTTTGCAAGTTCTGTCTCTGCCTTATTTAGTCCATCAACATATGCTTTATGATGTTTGGAGTGATGTAATTCCATTGTCATTGCATCTATGAATGGTTCTAGTTCAGAATACCCATAAGGTAAATTTGGCAATACATGTTTGGTTAGAGTACCTGCTTTGCCATCAATATCTTGAGCAGATGTTAGTCCGGTGGTTGCAGCTATTCCTGCAAGTGCGATTCCGGAACCAATGAAGGTTCTGCGGTTTGTTTTCATGATTATTCATTCCTATGGAATTTACAGTAAATCATCGAGTTCATCTTGTGGTTTCCAAAGATGTTTAGACAAATCTACAGCTTCTCCGATAAATGAGACATCCTCTGCTAGAAGTCTGTCTTTCATTTGATTTGGATGATCAAAATGCATTTTCCCTGATAATTCGCCTAATCGATTAACCACTCTGTGACATGGAATGTCCACTCTGTCCATGACTGCATTCAAAGCCCAACCAACAAGTCTTGAGGAGCTTTTTGCACCTAAAAAACCAGCAATGATGCCATAAGTCGTTACTTTCCCACGAGGTATGATGCGAACTATGTCGTACACTTGATTATAAAAGTCGGTATTCTGATTCATGGCTGTTTCATTGATTGAATGTGGAATTTTCATGATGTGGACAACTTTACAAGCAATATGGGTGCCTAAAATGAAAAATTTGTCTAAATTTCCGCGTTGAAATAGTTCCTGTTCGCACTTAATCTATCCTGTCATGGCAATTTCTTATCATGCCGAAGCAGAATTTTCCGCTGAAAACAAAGGTATTCCAATCTTTGTGGAAGGTTCATCTATCATTGTTGGTAAAGATGCCTTCATTGTACATTCACTACTTGAATATCCATCTTGTTATGAATTGATCAATCAGTCTTCAGGCGAGAGACATATTGTGATAGCTACAAAGACTCATCAAGGAATTGATATTTCACTAAATGGTTATACATATTCCTCAAAAGTCAGTGATACTCGGCAGTATGAATATGGCACAATCATCAAGTCTGGAGCGAATGCCTTCATTTCCATTGTGAAGGTGAATGCTCCAATGCCAGGATTGTTAAAGGCAATCAATGTTACAATAGGCCAAACCGTAAAGAAGGGTGAAGTCCTATTTGTACTAGAAGCCATGAAAATGGAGAATGCTCTGAAATCTCCAATGAATGGTATCATTAAAGAAATACCTGCAGAAGCAGGTTCTGCGATTGAGAAAGGTTTTGTACTTTGCACAATCGGTCCTTTAGAATAAAAAACATTTTAGATACATTACGTTTTTCACTTCAAGGTTAAGCCATGAAAAAACGACTACTCTTTCTCTTCAGCTTCATGCTTATTGCAAGTACTGTTACTCAGTCAGCAATTGCAGGAAGATTGGAAGGCAAATTGCTCAATGCAATTACAAAGGCCGCGGAATCCGCTCCCAATGAACCTTTGTATCTCTATTCTGCTACAATCGAAGCAGATGATGATGACAATGCGGCAAATGCATTAAAAAGCAAGAATATCAAAATTATTAATCTTGGTCCTGCGATCAATACAGGAGCTGATGAATATGCACCAACAGTTACCGCCGATGGGAAAACATTGTTTTTCGTATCGAACAGAAAGGGTAGCAAGGCAAGTGATGATGTAGAGTATCGTGGTCCAGCATCCGATGACTTTTGGGCATCAAAAAAAGAAGGTAGATTGGATGAGTTTCAAGCAGACTCACTATTCAATATTGAGCCAGAGCCGAAGAATAGCAAGAACACTGTTAATACCATCTATAATGAAGGTGCTGCATCGATTTCATCCGATGGTCAAAGACTTATTTTTACTGCATGCGATCGTCCGGATGGATTTGGCTCATGTGATTTGTATTTGACAGAAATCGACGGTGTGAAATGGGGTAGACCATCAAATCTTGGAAAAGAAGTGAATTCAAATTTCTGGGATTCTCAACCATCGCTTTCTCCTGATGGTAATCGTGTTTATTTCTCATCAAATCGTTTGGGACCAAATAATACAGATTCTGATCCAGGCAATACTAATTATGATATTTGGTATGCAGACTTTGATGAAGAATCAGGTAATTGGAAACCCGCAAAAAATCTTGGTGCGCCGGTAAATACTCCAGGCGAAGAACTTGGACCATTCATTGCAAAAGATGGCGTGACTTTATATTTTGCTTCTACAGGTCATATTCCAAATCTTGGTGCAAAGGATTTCTATTTCACAACATTGAAAGATGCTGAAAAGAATATCTGGTCAAAGCCCGAACCAATTCCATATCCCGGAATCAATTCAAAAGATGATGAAGAATTTATTTCGTTCCCTGCTTCAGGCGATGTTATTTATTTCTCATCAGATAGATCATATGAGCGTTCACAAGGTGGCCAAGATGTGTTCATGGCATTTGTTCCGCCATTCTCAAGAGCAGTTATTCTTAGAGTGATTGTAATTGATGAATGTACTGGTGAAGGAATTCCAGCACTAGTGACAATCAAGAATAAGCATATCGGAACATCGAAGCGTGATTCATTGAAGCAAGGAAAACCTGAGCTCCAATATATCGTTCAAAACGCTGATTATGGTACAGGTGATAATGCGTCAGAGAAAATTGAGTTTGAAATCGTGGCTCAAAATGACAAGTATGGCACAAAATCACAAACTGTGACTATCATCAAGCCTGAAACAACTTATGATGAAGAAAAGGCAAAGCAATCAAAGGAAGAGCCACCTGTTCGTATTACTCTCGGAAGAAAACCACAAATTTCTGCTGAGATGGAATACGCTGATTATATCAAGCGTGTTAGCAAGAAAAATCCAAACCTTGCATCTTGGAAAGGTTTGGTATTGGAAGAAGTTGCAACAATCGACTTATTCCCATTGCTTCCTTATGTTTTCTTTGATTCTACTTCTTCAACAATCCCATCACGTTATCGCTTATTCTCATCATCAGCGCAAACAGCAGGTTTCTCAGATGAAAGAGTGAAAGGTGATAAGGATGCAAATACTCCTGAAAAGTATTATGACATATTGAATATTTATGGCTATCGCTTAAAGAAGTATCCAAGTGTTTCCGTAACCGTTACAGGTTGCAATGATGAAACTTCAGCCGGTGAGAAGGATATGGATCTTTCTCAAAGAAGAGCGCAAGTTGTCTATGATTATCTCAAGAATGTTTGGGGTATTGAAGAAAGTAGAATGAAGCTTGAAAAACGAAATCTTCCTGATGCATTGGTTGCTTCAAAAACAAGTGATAAAGATCCACAGAGCAAATTGTATAGTAATGTCGAAAACCGTAGAACCGAACTTACATTTGCAAGTAGTTCCGAAGAAGATCTTTGGCAAGTTCGCAAACCGCTGATCGACCGTGAGCCTACAATCTTCCCAACACCTTTGACCATGGATTTCCAATTGGATAATGGTATTGATGAAGGTTTGGTTGATTCAAGAAGAATCGAGATCAAGCGCGGTGATGGTGAGTGGATTACTCTTACCAAAGTTGGCAAGACAGAAAAAACATATACATGGGATTGGAAAAATGCTGCCGGAGCCAAATTGGAAGAATCAATCAATGATGAAGGTGCATTTTCAGCAAGACTTATCGTGAAGAGCATCAATGGCTCTGAGTGTGCTTCAGAACCTATCATGATAAAAGTGATGATAGTAAAGAATAAGCCTGGCGTAAAAGTTGAGAAAGCTGGTGCAAAAACTCGCGAAAGTTATAAGCTTGTACTCTTCCCATTCAATCGTTATGATGCAGGTCCATTTAATGAGCGTATCATGAAGGAATTTGTGTTTACTCGTACAATGCCAAAATCTGAGATATCAGTAGAAGGACATACAGATGTTATCGGTATGTACGAATCAAATGCAAAATTGTCTACCAATCGTGCGAAAACAGTTGAAACTGCAATTCGTAATGCAACTAAAGGTCAATTCCAAGTATTGGATTCAAAAGGTGTTGGTGAAGATTTACCATTCTTTATCAATCAATTGCCAGAAGGCAGATTGTATAATAGAACTGTTAAGATCTACATTCAGACTCCGATTGAAGAAGAATAATCTTCAAATGACAGGATCTAAGGCCATTCGAATATTCGGATGGCCTTTTTTTATGTCAGCATAATCGTCTAACACGGTATATTTGCATGACCTTTCTGCAGCATTTTATTCTAGATTATCATGGCATGTATTCGCTCAATATCAGGGCTTAGAGTTACAAATGATGAATTAACTCAAGAGTTGATTACTTCATATTCCAAGGCTTTTGCAGCTTATCTTCCACCCGGCCCTATAGTCATCGGTAGAGATGGTCGGCCTACAGGGGTTTGGATGGAAGAAGTGATCATTGACACTCTGACTGCATATGGCAGAGATGTGATTTCATTGGGCATTGCACCAACGCCGACTGTTCAACTCGAAACAGAACATTCGAATGCAATTGGAGGGATTTCCATCACTGCGTCTCATAATCCAAGTGAATGGAATGGCATGAAATTCCTTAATGCAGAAGGTGTGTTTCTCAATGCAGAGGAGAATCGTGATTTCTGGAATTATCTTGATGGTAATGATATTGAAGAAACAGTCAATGCTGGAAATTGTATTGTAGTTGAAAATCCTTCAGAACAGCATATTGCAAAAATTCATGCATCTCTTCAAGCATTAGGTATTGACTTACCACATGTGAAACAGCCCATCCTAGCAGTGGTTGATGCAGTGAATGCTTCTGGAAGTACATTCGTACCGGCATTGCTTGAATCTCTCGACTGTGATTGTATTCCTCTGTATTGTGATAATTCGGGTGAATTTCCTCATACCCCTGAACCGTTGACTCAGCATTTGACAGATTTGATGTCTGCCGTGTGTAAACATTCAGCTCAACTGGGAATTGCTGTGGATCCCGATGCTGATCGATTAGTATTGATCGATGAACAAGGAACTGCAATTGGTGAGGAAAAAACAATTGCCTTATGTACTATGGCGATACTTGAATGCGCTGACTTGAAACAAGATTCACATTCAATAGCTATCAATATGTCCACTTCAAGCATGAGCGAGATTTTGGCTGAGAATAATGGTTGGAATGTGTATAGAACTCCTGTTGGTGAAATCAATGTGGTGCAAGCGATGAAAAAACATGATTGCATCATTGGGGGGGAAGGAAGCGGTGGAGTCATTCTTCCGGCATGTCATTATGGAAGAGATTCACTTGTTGGTGTATCACTCATCATTGCATTGATGAAGAAAACAGGGAAATCACTCAGTGCATTGGCTGATATGCTTCCAAAAACATATATGGTTAAAGGAAAAATGCCTTGGTCCGGCTCTGCTGATGAAATATTTCAGAAAATAGAACGACATTTCACAGGAACTTTCATTGAGATTCGTAAAGAAGATGGCATATGGATGAAATTCTCAGATGGATGGATGCATGTTCGAATGTCAAATACCGAACCGATTTTACGATATATTATTGAATGTTTGGAAGAGAAAACAGCTCAACACCATGTTCAATCACTCATGATGCATTTTCAAGATTGATGAAAAAAACATTTACATATTTCCTATTGATGTTTTTTATGTGTTTAACGCTAGAGGCACAATTACAAACTACTAGTAAAATCAAACTAGCCAGGGTGAAATATTCAGGAGGTGGAGATTGGTATAATGATCAATCTTCAGAGGTGAATTTATTAAAATATGTGAATGAGCATACAACCATACAGACAGAACCAACATATGAATTTGTGGATCTAGCGACAGATAATATCTTTTTGTATCCATTGTTGTTTCTGACAGGACATGGAACCATGAATCTTACAGATGCTGAAGCAAGACGGCTAAGAGCATATTTAGAGAATGGTGGATTCCTATATATCGACGATGATTATGGAATGGATGCATCTATTAGAAAAGAGATGAGTAAAGTATTTCCAAATCAGAAATTTGTCGAGTTACCATTCGATCATCCTTTGTATTCTGCTCATTATACATTTCCAAATGGACTTCCCAAAATCCATGAACATGATGCTAAATCACCTCAAGGTTTGGGTCTTTTTCATGAAGGTAAATTATGTGTGTATTATACGTATGAGACGAATCCAAGCGATGGTTGGGCCGATCCTGATGTTCATCATGACCCACCCGAAAAAAGAGAAGCATCTTTAAAGATCGGAACAAATATCATTGTCTATGCATTGAGCAGATAATATGCAGGATATCATACATAGCAATTCGTCTGAACAAGTCATTGACAGACTTCGTTTGGTTCATAAAAAAGAGCAATTCATCAAATTGAATACTGCTCTTTTCAATGCTTTGTTGATAACAATCATAACTGCGCTTGTTTTCTCAGGGATAGAAGTATTTGCCAATGGGAATATAGCTTTTAGAACATTCTTGTTTTATACTTGGGTATTCATATCAATTGGATCTTTTGTCATATTGAGTATCTTTCCAATCAGACAATTATTGAGATCTTCAAAAGAAGAAACACACTTCGCAATTGCAGATCGTGTTGGTAATTTGTTTGAAGATATTCGGGATACAATGCATAATGCATTGCAAATGATGTCAAAAAAAGATCAATATCCACTCTCTGCATTGCCTTTCATTCATGCTGCATTCGATGAAGTTGAGAAGAAAAGTAAGGAAAAGGATTTTTTTGAAGTCATCGATGAACAAGAACGCAAGCGTGCTTTGATACTCTTGATGTTGACCATTGGTATTTCGTTCATCATGTTTATTGGAATCAGTCCTCTCAGAGAATCTTTGAATAGATTGATTCAATATCAACAGTCGTTTATTCCTCCTGCACCATATAGTTTAGATATTTCTCCAATCAACAAAACAGTACTTCGCGGTAGCAAGGAAGAAATTCTCATCAGTGTCAAAGGGACGCTTCCTCCTAGGATCATCTTGCATATTAAAGAAGAAATGCAGGATTCTTATGACACCATCTCAATCATAACTGACACTGCGCATATATACCGATATGAAATTCCATCCGCAAAAGCATCACTTTCTTTCTATGCGCATGCAGAATGGCTCGCAGAGCAGGTATTATCACCAAAGGGAAGTATTCAAGTCATTGATAGACCCGAGATTCGTTCTTTGTCCGGAATCGTATCGCCTCCGGGATATAGCAAGCAATCGGGCAGAACAATTGATGAGCAATCAGCTGATATTCTAGCATTGCAAGGAACATCGGTGAAGCTAGAAGTGGATGCGAACAAAGAATTGTCAAAAGCATTCATCCTATTTCTGAATCCCAAGATATCAGGAGAGGAAAAAGCTTTTGATGTAAAGTCATATGACACAGTCAAGATTGCAATGAATATAAATGCAATGAGAGCAAGTGGTTCCTTCACCATTACTCGTGATGGTGAATATTGTATCAGTATCGTTGATAAGGATGGTCGTTCGAATGCTGAACCAATTCATTATTCGGTCACCGCAATTTCAGATAATAGTCCAACGATTTCACTCATTGAACCGCAAGGTGATGGAGTATTGACCGAATCTGCAAGACTTCCAATTGCAGTTCATATAAGCGATGATTATGGGTTTTCATCGCTTAAATTGTATTATCGATTAATTGAATCCAAATATGCTCCACCAATGGAGAAATATGCTTCATTGTCAATGCCGATCCCCTCTGGATCAGGACTAAGTGCTGATATTGGATATACTTGGGATTTAAATCTGATTGGCATTGCACCAAGCGACAAGTATGAATTCTATATTGAGATTGCGGATAATAATTCCGTGACAGGACCAGGTAGAGCTCGCACCGGAATCATGTCGGTAAGACTTCCATCACTCGATGAAGTCTTGTCTCAGGCAGATTCAGTTCAAGATAAAGCATTGGAAACACTTGAAAAAACTGCCAAAGAAGCAGAAAAAATTGGAAAAGAATTGGAGGAATTGCAGAGAGAATTGCTCAAGCAAGATCAATCCATGGAATGGAAGGATGTGAAGAATATCGAGAATATTCTCAAGAAACAAGCAGATCTCCAAAAGCAATTGTCCGAAATAGGAGATCAATTACAAGAAATGACCAATGATCTTCAAGAAAAGAATGCATTGTCTCCAGAGACCATGCAAGAGTATCAAAAACTGCAGCAATTGATGAAAGAGATCAATTCACCTGAACTTCGCAAAGCAATGGATGCAATGCAAAAGGCAATGCAGCAAGTGGATCCCGAGCAAATGCGTCAAGCCATGAAGAATATGAAATTCAATGAGGAAGAATTTAAAAAGGGAATTGAGAGAACTATGAATCTCCTCAAAAGAATGCAAGCAGAGCAAAAAACGGATGCATTGATTCGTCGTGCGGAGGAACTAGCCCAAAAGCAAGATGAGCTCACTCAAAGAACTGAGAACACAAATCCGAAGGATACAAAAGAAAGAAATGATTTGAGTAAGAATCAGGAGTCCTTGCAAAAAGACATGAAAGACATGGCTTCTGAACTCAAAGAACTGGAAGATTTGATGAAAGAGCTCAAGCAAAACATGCCAATGGAAGAGCTTGAAAAAGCAAAGCAGGAGTTGTCAGAGCAAGAAACATCCAATGACATGCAAGAAGCTCAAAGTGATATGGAGCAAGGTCAGATGAATTCTTCCGCTCAGAAACAGAAGAAAGCTTCGCAATCCATGAAAAAGTTTGCAAAGCAAATGAAACAGATGAAGCAATCCATGAAAAAGAATATGAATAAAGAAGCAATCAAGCAATTGCAAAAATCAGTTCAAGAAACACTATCTCTTTCTAAGCAACAAGAAACCCAGAAATCTCGCAATCAAACATTAGATTTCAATTCCACACAAATGCCTCAATCCGCACAAGAGCAAGCCAAATTACAAGAACAGATGTCGAAAATGGCTGCTGAACTCATGCAATTGGCACAAAAGTCACAATCTGTTACACCAGAAATGGTGAAGGAAATGTCTAATGCAATGCAAGGCATGCAAAAGGCATCTGAGCAATTGTCGCAGAGAAATCCTCAAATGGCATCTCAATCTCAAGCACAAGCAATGAATTCACTCAATAAGGCATCCATAAAGATGCAAGATGCCTTGAACAAACTTCAAGGTGAAGGAGATGGATCTTGTGATAATCCGGGTGGAAATGGCGAACCGAAACCCGGAAGCGGTGGATTCATGCAACAATTGCAGAATATGGCAGGCATGCAACAACAAATCAATCAAGGTATGCCACAACCGGGGTCTGACGGAAGTTTGTCTCCTCAACAACAGCAACAATTGGCTAGACTCGCCGCTCAGCAAGGCAAAGCGCAGCAGGCAATGCAAGAATTGGCAAAACAGCAACAAGATCCAACCGGAAAAAAACAGGCGCTAGGAGACTTACAACAAATTGCCGATGAAATGCAGGAAGTTGTGAGTTCAATGCAGAATGGAATGATCACACCTGAAACAAAGAGAAGGCAAGATAAAATACTTTCTCGACTGCTTGATGCAACGCGATCCATCAATGAAAGAGATTATGAAATGAAAAGAGAGGCAAGAAGCGGACAAGACATAGTAGGAAAAAGTCCACCACCACTTGATCTTTCCTCTCCCGAGAGTCGACAAAGAGCTATGCAGGATGTACTCAGATCTCTTGGAAAAGGTTATACAAAAGATTATGAAATCATGATTCGCCAATATTTCGATCGATTGCAGAAAATGCAGGGAATTATACGGTGAGAAGTCTTTTCATAATGCTATTGCTTTCATCAGTAACTGCCTTTTCTCAAGTCAAGACGGTGAAGTTAGAAGCATTGACTTCTCTTCTACATAATGATGCTGATTCTGTGTATGTGATAAATTTCTGGGCTACATGGTGCAAGCCCTGCATCGAAGAATTACCATATTTTGAAGAGGCTACTTCAGCTTTTTCTCAAAAAAATGTGCGCGTTATCCTTGTAAGCTTGGATTCTCCCGCGGAACTTGATAGAGTACTTCTTCCTTTTGTGAAAAAGAAAGAATTGAAATCAGAGATTCTTTTGCTAGACGAGCATAATCCAAATGAATGGATAGATAAAATTGAACCGGAATGGACAGGTTCGCTACCTGCCACAATCATTCTACGAAATCGAATCAAGAAAAGAATGTTTTTTGAGAAACAATTAGAGAAAGAAGAATTATTTACCACTATACAATCCATGATGGAGTGAACACATGAAATCATTTATTCTAGCCCTGCTTTTTTTAGGTGCAATGAATGCATTCTCTGCTGAAGGTTTAAAAATCGGTGATGATGCAAAAGATTTTTCCCTCAAGAACATTGATGGTGCAATGATCTCACTAGCAAATTATTCAAATGATAATGGACTTGTCGTCATTTTTACTTGCAATCATTGTCCATTCTCAAAGGCATATGAAGATCGCATCATTGATTTGCATAAAAAATATGCCGGCAAAGGTTTCCCCGTTTTGGCAATCAATCCGAATGATCCTGTGACGGTTCCTGAAGATTCTTTCGACAAAATGATTGAGCGATCCAAAGAGAAGGGCTTTCCATTCCGCTATGTGATTGATGAAACTCAATCTATTGCAAAGCAATATGGAGCAACTCGCACCCCGCATGTTTACCTTCTAAAAAAACATGCTGACAATACATTCAAGATTGCATATATCGGTGCAATCGATGATAATCATAGTGATGCAAGCTCAGTAAAGGAGACATATTTGTCAAATGCAATTGAATCCTTGATTGCACAAAAAACACCCACACCCGAAACCACAAAAGCAATCGGTTGTTCTATCAAATGGAAAAAATGACGGACAAAACATGAATATAGGCCAATATACAATTGACATTTTTGATACCGGTGATTTTGCCCTCGATGGTGGTGCAATGTTCGGCGTGGTTCCAAAGACCTTATGGACAAAAGCATATCATCCGGGAGATGAACTCAATCGGATTGACATGACATCCAGAAGTTTGCTCATTCGAGGAAATGGGAAGAATATTCTTATTGATACCGGATGCGGACATAAAATGTCTGAAAAATTGGAGTCCATATATCGAGTGGATTATTCCAGAGCATCTGTTGGACATTCTTTACAGACTTATGGTATTACATCTGAAGATATTACGGATGTCATTCTGACGCATCTTCATTTCGATCATGTAGGTGGAGCAACAAAAAGAATGGAAACAGGTGAAATCGTACCTGTCTTCCCAAATGCCACATATCATGTTCAAGAAGAACAATTGCAATGGGCAAAAGCTCCGACGGAAAAAGATAGAGCATCATTCATGCCTGAGAATTGGGATCCATTGATTGCAAATGGCATGCTGAACATCATTCAAGGAGATGGGGAACTATTTACAGGAATTCATGTCGAAAGAGTATATGGTCACACGCAAGGTCTACAGATGATTCATCTCTTTGATGATGATAACCATATCGTATTTCCTGCGGACCTTATTCCTACAAGAGCACATATTCCTGTTCCATATGTGATGGGTTATGATAATTTCCCATTAACCAGCATGAAAGAAAAGGAAGAATTACTGACAAAAGCTGCAGATCAGAATTGGATACTATGTTTTGAACATGATGCTTTTTCGATTGCTTGTACAGTCAAGAAAACTGAGAAGGGGTTCACATATAATGAAATGGTGAATATTTGATGTCGGATTTAGAATCATCTGCATTTGACAAAGCAATAGCTTCTTATGAATGCATTTCACAAGAAGGCAGAGATTATTTGCGGATTTGTTCTGCAAAGGAAGTCTTTCAGAAAAAAGGTAAGAATATCTATTTTGATGAGGATGTTCAAATAGCAATCATTCTTGATGGCAATGCTTTATATGCTGTTTCGAATATCTGTCCTCATCAATATGCCGCTGTGATTTGTGATGGACTGATTGAAGAAGGTACTGTTACATGTCCGCTTCATGGTTGGATTTATTCTTTGGATTCTGGTAAGGCATTGGGTAGTAATGCTCGACTTAAGACATATCATGTATTCGAAATGGATGGAAGCATCTGGCTTGAAAAACCTGAGAAATTAACTCCACTTTGGCTTCGGAATTTTTGATTAAGATGCAATACTCCCCATCCTATCATTCAGAGCTCATAAAGCAAGCTGCAAAGAAAGCAGGATTTGAATTGGTTGGTATTGCCAAAGCGGAAGCATTGCCGGAGGAATTTGATCGATATCAAGAATGGCTTGCTTCGGGTTATCATGCCACCATGCAATATTTGGAGAAAAATCTTGAGAAAAGGGAAGATGTAAGAGAAATACTTCCGGGGGCTGAATCCGTGATTGTTCTTGGATTGTCCTATTATACACCTCATGCACATCATGATTCCAAACAAGAAGGAAAAATCTCGCGCTATGCATGGGGCACCGATTATCATGAATTACTTCCATTGAAGATGCAGGAAATAGTTTCTGCATTACAATCCATAGATCCTGATGCACAGTCAAAAGTATATGTCGATACTGGTCCAATTCCTGAAAAACAATGGGCACGCAAAGCAGGGATAGGTTGGCAAGGTAAGAACTCCAATATCATTTCACGCGAGATTGGGTCTTGGTTTTTCTTAGGAATTATCATAACCACCATTCCATTATATTATGATTCACCGATAGAAGATTATTGTGGAACCTGCACTGCTTGTTTGGATGCATGTCCCACAAATGCAATCATAGAAC
>Ga0078894_10002088_pt1 | contig 15020 bp, 8 predicted proteins | sample LauGreSu1BDMLBSD_2_FD_67506 | JGI IMG/M metagenome (GOLD analysis project Ga0078894, IMG submission 67506) | Freshwater lake microbial communities from Lake Michigan, USA - Su13.BD.MLB.SD (version 4) (version 4) | ecosystem: Environmental > Aquatic > Freshwater > Lake | place: Lake Michigan, USA... | reverse complement strand
TTAATACATCACGTTTATTTTTTTTAACCGCATTCGATTTTGGTCTGGTTACATACTGCTCATACATCATAGGAATCAATACATCCCCGCCACCAAAAACAAAACTTCCGAAACGATAATTATTTTCAAATAAGTTAAATGCTTTACGGTACTCCCAATTTTGTCTGGTTGCTTGTTCCGATAAAAATCCAGCACCAATAAATAAGAAAATAAAAATAAACAACCCGCTCCATTGTACTTTTTTAGGTGGGGGTCCGTCATTCGGAATTCTTTTGCCACTAAAGTTGGTGATAATACCTGCTAAAACTATAATGATAGGAATGGTCCATGGTGTTTTAAAGCCAATATAAGTGAGGATGGTGGTCGCTAAAAAAATAGAAAAGGTAATCGTACTTTTAATAACTTTTTTATAAAGTAATAAACCTGCGCTGGCTAAAAAACCAACAGCCATCGGTTGTAGTAATACCAAGCTTTTTAACCCATTCGTTAATTCAAAATGAGTCGTAATGATGGCCAAGGAAGTCATTAAAATAGTAGCAGGTAAAATCCAAACTAATAGCGTAATGAATGCGAGTGTGGTCCCCCCTCTTTTATAGGCGATTAAAGTAATGGTTTGTGTGGAGGACGCGCCTGGTAATAATTGACAAAATGCATTGTATTCTAGTAATTCCTCCGAAGTGACATCTTTGCGCTTTTGAACAAAGCGATTTTGCATTAGCGCAACTGCTACCTGTGGGCCACCAAATGCAGTCATACTGTAGCTAAGTACAGCACGTAAAAAAGGGATATGTCGTAATAAATACAAAAGCCTTGTTTTACTTAAAATTAATTGTTTTTATAGATACACCCTATAAAAAATACCCACGCCCCAGCCAAGTTGTTGTGATTGCCATTTATATAAATTAACTTTGCACTTAGCAATCACACATTAATCCTTCCTATTATGCGTTTCCCCATTTATTTCATCCTATTACTCCTGTTAAGCAGTTGTGCGCAAAATAATTATGTTAAGTATGTTCCGATCTATGAAAAGGAAGCTTACAATGACCAACCAAATTATAGTGACTTAATTTACTGGGCCGCGCATCCAAATAAAAAGGATCCGTCGGATAGTTTACCAGCTTCTTTAGCAAAGCAATACCAACCCAATGATAAAGTTGATGTGTTTTTTTTACACCCGACCACCTATTTAGATACAACAAAACCCTATGGATGGAATGGTTCATTTAAAGATATCAAAACCAATATTCAAACTGATTATACAGCCATTTTAAATCAAGCAAGTGTATTTAATATTGCAGGTCGTGTTTTTGCACCAAGATATCGTCAAGCGCATATTAAAAGTTACTCACCGGTGGGTCACGCGGATACACTTAAAGCAATCGCTGCTTTTGAATTAGCATATCAAGATATAAAATTGGCATTTGATTTTTACATGAAAAATGAAAATAATGGCAGACCCATTATAATCGCATCTCATAGTCAGGGCTCAACTCATGCCATGAGATTATTAAAAGAATATTTTGATGATAAACCACTCGCAAAAAAATTAATTGCGGCTTACGTGGTAGGAATGGCGATTAACCCCGCTGATTATGTGCAATTGAAGCCATGCGCTACCCCCACTTCATTAGGCTGCATCTGTGCATGGAGAACCTATAAAGAAGGTTATATGCCTGAATGGATAATGAAGGAAAAATATGTTTCTATAGTAACCAACCCACTAAGCTGGAGTGATAAAATAACTCAAATTGATAGAGTTAATAATACTGGGTCAGTATTATACAATTTCAAGGCAATTACGCCAAAGGTAGCAGGGGCATATAATCATGGAGGTGTCTTATGGACAAAGAAGCCTAAGTTTTTCGGAAATTTTTTATACAATACACCTAACTACCACTTTGCAGATTATAACTTATTTTATTTAAGCGTTCGTAACAATGTTGCGGAAAGAGTTAATACTTATTTAAGTATTGGCGAAAATTATAGCAATAAATAAACCGCCTCCTAGTTTCCAACAACGCTTAAAAATTTAATGCGCATAATTTTAAGCTGCTCCCAACTATATTCATTTTCACTTAATTCTTCTTGTGCAATTTGCAAAGAGGAAGTATCGCAATTTTTAAAATATTCTAAAATTTCTGCTTGGTCATATTCATCCAACCATTCATCAATTGCGTAATCCAAATTTAATTTAGTACCACTAGCAGCAATCGTTTCCATTTCCTCTAACAAAGCCTCTAATTTTAAATCTTTGTTTTTTGCAATGGTCTCTAATGGAATTTTTTTATCTACATTTTGAATAATGTAAATTTTATTATTTGATTTATTAGCAACAGAACGCATAATAAAGTCATCCGGTTTTTCAATATTATTTTCCGTTACATATTGGGCGATCATTTGAATAAAGGGTTTACCATACTTGATGGCCTTGCCTTTACTCACCCCTTGACATCTTTCCAATTCTTCTAAAGTGGTAGGATACAATGTGGCCATATCCTGTAATGAATTTTCTAAAAAAATCACGAAAGGAGGTAAAGCAATTTTTTTAGCTTCGGTTTGGCGTAAACCTTTGAGCATCTCAAATAATCGGTCATCCGCTGCAGCGCCAACACTGGCTTCACTTTCACTATCATCATCTTCCGCATTTTCATCAAAAACATTGTTCAAGGTTATGTTGAATGCAGTTGGCTTTTTTAAATATTTTTTTCCTTTCGCAGTCACTTTTAATAAACCATACTCTTCAATATCTTTTTCTATCATTTGTTCAAGCATTGCTTGACGAATCATGCTATTCCAAAATAAATTATCATAATCTTTGCCAATGCCAAACACCGGCAATTTTTCATGTCGATATAAACCAATTTGCGGGATGTATTCTCCCGAAACAATTTTCACCACATAATCAGCAGCGAATCTTTCATCTAAAGCTTGTATGACTTGTAACAAATTAACCAACTGTTCTTTGGCTGCAATTTTTTCCTTTGGATGTAAACAGTTGTCACAATTGCCACAATATTCTTCCGGCCAAGCCTCTCCAAAATAATGCAATAAACTACGACGCCTACAAACACCACTTTCTGCAAAAGCAACTGTTTCATCAATGAGTTGCGAACCTACTTCTCGCTCACTTAAAGGCTTATCTTTTAAAAAGTGTTCTAGCTTTGAAACATCTTTATGCGAATAATATAAAATACAATTCCCTTCTAATCCATCCCGCCCAGCGCGACCCGTTTCTTGGTAATAATTTTCAATGGATTTAGGTATATTGTAATGTATCACAAATCTAATATCTGGCTTGTCAATACCCATTCCAAAAGCAATAGTAGCAACAATCACCTGCACATCTTCATTTAAGAATTGATCCTGTCTTGATGCCCTTAACTTTTGATCTAAACCTGCATGATAAGCCACTGCTTTAATATTATTTGCTAATAATAAATCAGCCAGTTCCTCGGTCGTCTTCCGATTTAATGTATAAATGATGCCGCTTTTCCCTTTGTGCCCAGAAATATATTTTACGATACTTTTTACAGTGACTTCCTTTTTTGTTTTAGGCTGTACTTCATAATATAAATTAGCACGGTTAAAGGAAGAAATAAGCACTTCAGGATCACGCAATGCTAAATTTTTAACAATATCGCTTTGCACTTTAGGAGTAGCAGTTGCAGTGAGTGCAATAATAGGAATGGTTGCATTTATTTCCTCCATCATTTCCTTTAAACGTCTGTATTCCGGTCTAAAATCGTGACCCCATTCTGAAATACAATGTGCCTCATCCACCGCAAAAAAGGAAATATTCAAATCACTAAAAAAATCAAGATTTTCTTGTTTGGTTAAAGTTTCAGGTGCCACATATAATAACTTCGTTTTCCCACTTAACAAATCTTCTTTAACCGTTTTAATTTGTCCTTTGTTTAAAGAGGAATTTAAAAAATGGGCAACCTCTTCGTTTTCACTATAACCACGAACCAAATCCACTTGATTTTTCATGAGGGCAATCAATGGAGAAACCACAATTGCACAGCCAGGTAATACCAAGGCTGGTAACTGATAGCATAAACTTTTGCCGCCGCCCGTAGGCATAATCACAAAAGTATCGCGGCCACTCATTAAGGACATGATTGCTGCTTCCTGTGTACCTTTAAAATCAGAGAACCCAAAATGGTCGGATAAGGCGGTTAAAAGGGCAGCTTTATCAATGGATCGGTCGTTTTTTATTGCTTTAGAGGTCTTGGATATCGTTTTTTTAGTGGTCGCCATTATAATTATCTTAAAATCAATCTTTTGTATAAACTACAGTACATTTAAGTTAACGAAAATAAGGCAAGAAAAGTTCAAATGGTGGTCATTTTTTTTAAAAGCTTCCATTTTAGCATTTTATTAAAAATTGAGGTGTAAACTAATTGAAACGTTAACTTTGTGCGGCTAGAACTGATAAGGAATAAAACCTTAAATCCTGCCCTAATGAAGGCGGTGCATTTCAGTAGCTAAAATCAAATATGAAAGAAAACATTATAACCATTGCAAAAAAAGCATTAGCTATAGAATCTGAAGCTTTGGTTGAATTAAATAAATACATCGACGCCTCTTTCGAAAAGGCGGTCACTGCCATTTTAAATTGCAAAGGAAGGTTGGTTATCAGTGGTATTGGAAAAAGTGCCATTATCGCTCAAAAAATGGTGGCCACTTTTAACTCAACGGGTACACCCGCATTATACTTACATGCAGCCGAAGCGATACATGGGGATTCAGGAATGATACAAGCCAATGATATTGTTTTAATCATTAGCAAAAGTGGAGAAAGTCCCGAAATTAAAAATTTAGTTCAGCTGATAAAACAATTTGGGAATACCATTATTGGTATGGTAGGTAACAAGCAAAGTTATTTGGCCACCAATGCGGATTTAATTGTAGATACTACTGTAACAAAAGAGGCTTGCATCAATAACCTGGCGCCTACCTCCTCTACCACTGCGCAAATGGTGATGGGTGATATTATTGCAGTTTGCCTAATGGAATTAAAACAATTTAGTGTTGCACAATTTGCGCAATTTCATCCAGGGGGCAACTTAGGAAAGAAACTTACCTTAACTACCCAAAATTTAGCAGACAGCAATAGTAAGCCTGCTGTGAGAAAAGAAACAAAAATAAAAGAAGTCATCATTGATATATCAAAAAACAGAATGGGTGCAACGGTGATTACAGATGAAAACAATAAAGTATTGGGTATTATTACTGATGGGGATATTCGCCGAATGTTAGAGCAACATGATAATATTCAAAACTTAATCGCTCAAGATATTTATCACACAAATCCTGCGACTATTGCACCTAATGCTTTAGCAGTAGAGGCTTTAGCCATCATGGAACAAAAAGACATCAGCCAATTAATCGTTGCTGACAATCATCAATACATAGGTATGATACATATTCATGACTTAATGAAAGAAGGAATTTTATAAAATTAACTAGCAATTCAGTGTGTTTAATCGCACACTAATCAAATAATTAAAGTAGGTATGAAAAATAAACATCATTATGTTGCAATCATGGCTGGGGGTATTGGAAGTAGGTTTTGGCCTATGAGTAGAACCTCTTTTCCAAAGCAATTTTTAGATGTATTAAATACAGGCAAAACATTAATACAATGGACCTATGACAGGTATACAAAATTCATTCCTGAAGAAAATATATTCATTGTAACTTCAGAAGAGTATGTTGACATTGTAAAAAAACAATTGCCCAACCTGCCTGTTGAAAATATTTTAGCTGAGCCTAGCAAAAAAAATACAGCCCCCTGTATTGCCTATATTTCATTTAAGTTGGCGCAAATTGATCCAGAAGCTTGTTTTATTGTAGCGCCTAGTGATCACTTAATTTTAGAAGAAGCCAATTTTGAAAAAATTAGTTTGCAAGCACTTGACTTTGTAGACAATATAAAAGCCTTAGCAACACTGGGTATAAAACCAACTCACCCAAATACGGGTTATGGCTATATACAATATGAAGGACTTGAAGTAGCCCAAGGAATTTATAAAGTAAAAACATTTACTGAAAAACCTGATCTGGAAATTGCCCAATCCTTTTTAGCAAGTGGTGACTTTTTATGGAACGCCGGTATTTTTGCTTGGAAAGTGTCCACCATACTTACTGCTTTTGAAAAAAATCAACCAGAAATGTATGAGTTGTTTGATCAAGAAAAACAGCACTTTAATACGCCAGAAGAAGCAAAGGCCATTCAAAAAATATACCCACAGTGTACCAATATCTCCATTGATATAGCGATCATGGAAAAGGCAGATAATGTTTTTGTGATTCCATCTAGTTTTGGCTGGAGCGATTTAGGTACCTGGAATAGCGCGTATGAAAATATTGAAAAAGATTATTTTGGTAATGCAGTAGCTTCGGATAATGTGATAGTGATTGATGCTACTAAGTGCATGATTAACGCACCAAAGGATAAATTGGTGGTGGTGCAGGGTTTAGATGATTTTATTATAGTAGATACCAAAGATGTATTGCTCATTTGCAGTAAAGAAAAAGAACAATCCATAAAAGAATATGTCGCTGAAGTAAAAAGACATAAAGGGGATAAGTACATTTAACCTATTATTTTTAACCCTACCTTAGCTAAACACAAAATTGCTTCATTAAAAGTACCCCCATGGCAACCATCATCAGCGGAACAGGCAGTTACATACCGAGCATCGTAAAAACAAACCTAGCATTTGCTGAAAATACTTTTTATGGAGAGGATGGCGTGTTAATTAAAACGCCCAATGCAGAAATAGTTGAAAAATTCAAAGACATTACAGGCATCTACGAGCGTAGGTATGCGGAAGAGAACATGAATACCTCTGAAATGGCAAGCAAAGCGGCCGAATTAGCGATTCAAGATGCAGGCATTGATCCGGAAACCATTGATCAAATTATTGTAGCGCACAATTTTGGGAATGTGCTACCAGGGACTATTCAAACAGATACCATTCCAGCACTTGCATCCAGGGTAAAGCACCAACTAGGCATTAAAAATCCGAATTGTGTAGCTTATGATATTTTATTTGGTTGTCCTGGATGGATACAAGGAGTCATACAAGCGGATTCATTTATTAAATCAGGTATGGCAAAGCGTTGCTTAGTGATTGGTGCGGAAACTTTAAGCAGAGTGGTAGATAGTCATGACAGAGATAGCATGATATTTAGCGATGGCGCTGGCGCATGTATTGTAGAAGAAGATTCAAATACCAACAGTGGTATTTTAGCATCGAGTGTGCAAAGCCATTGTGTAGACGAAACCTATTTTTTATATTTGGGAAAATCCTACCATCCGGAAGGGGACGAGGCTACAAGGTATATTAAAATGAAGGGTAGAAAAGTGTATGAGTATGCAATCAAAAATGTGCCCTTAGCAATGAAGGAATGTATTGAGAAAGCAGGCGTGGATATACATGATGTGAAAAAATTCTTTTTACACCAAGCCAATGAAAAAATGGATGAAGGCTTTATTAAGGCGTTGTATAAATTATACGATATTAGAATAGTTCCAGAAAATGTAATGCCCATGAGTATTCATGATTTGGGAAATAGTTCAGTAGCCACCATCCCCACCTTATATGACTTAGTTAAAAGAGGTAAATACAAGGAACACCAATTACATAAAGGTGATATTGTTATTTTTGCATCCGTGGGTGCAGGTATGAATATAAATGCTATTTGCTATCGTGTATAATTAAGCGCTAATAGCCTCTCACATTTTTACCTTCCATATAATTAACAAAAGCTTTGTTACAAACTTTGTTACCACCTGGTGTAGGATAGTTACCTGTAAAATACCAATCACCCGTATTCGTAGGACAACATAAATGCAGATCCTCAATCGTTTGATAGATCACTTCCACTGGAATATTAAAATTTTCTGGTGTAATTAACTGCGCTATTTTATCTGAAATTTCCTCGGGTGTAAATGGTTTATATAATTGACGTACCACGTTTTCAGTATGTAATTCCCCTTTGGCCTCAAGGGCTTTTATTTTCTGTAAAACATCAGCAATTACATTTGACTTGCCTGTTTCATTGAGCAAAGCGATCACCGCTCTAAATGCAATAAAATCGCCCATTTTACTCATGTCAATTCCATAACAATCGGGGTACCTGATTTGCGGCGCAGATGAAACAACAATGATTTTTTTAGGAGATAAACGCGCGAGCATTTTAATAATACTTTCCTTTAGCGTAGTACCACGAACAATACTATCATCAATGACTACCAATGTATCTTCATCTTTACGAACGGTGCCATAAGTAATATCATATACATGTTGTACCATTTCGTTTCTATTGGCATCATCTGTAATGAAAGTTCTCAATTTAACATCCTTGATCGCAATTTTTTCCTGTCTAATTTTTCGATTCACCATGGCTTCCAGTTTTTCTGGATCTACCTCATTTCCCCAACTCAAAATACGCTCTACCTTAATTTTATTTAAGTACTCTTCCATTCCTTTTACCAAACCATAAAAAGCAACTTCGGCAGTATTGGGTATATAGGAGAAAATGGTGTTTTTCAAATCCTTTTCAATGCGATCTAATACTCTTACACTTAAATGATTGCCTAAAGCAATTCTTTCGCGATAAATTTTTTCATCGCTTCCTCTTGAAAAATAGATGCGCTCAAATGAGCAAGCCCTTCTTTCCTTTGGTGCAACTATTTGTTCAATGGCATATTTTCCATGATCATCCACAATCAATGCCATACCTGGCATCAACTCCAATACTTCATTTTCAGCAACATTAAAAGTAGTTCGGATAGCAGCACGTTCACTCGCAGCTACAATAACTTCATCGTCAATATAATAATAGGCAGGTCGTATGCCATGCGCATCACGCATGATAAAGCTATAGCCATTACCTAACAAACCGCCAACCGTAAATCCACCATCAAATAAAGGAACTGCATTTTTTAATACATTCACAATATTGGGATTGTTCGGATTGATATGTTCTTCTTTTTCTAAAAAATGATGTACCACTTCCATCATCGCTGCCAAATCACTTTCTTTTTCAAAACTTCCTGGCGTTACATTAATGTGTTGGTATAACTCCTCTGTATTGACTAAATTAAAATTTCCTGCAAGCGCTAAATTTTTCGCAGGCACTAAATTTCTTTTTATAAACGGATGACAAAATTCAATATTATTTTTTCCTTGTGTGCCATACCTTAAATGTCCCAATAATATTTCACCCATAAAAGGCAAATGCCCTTTCATTAACCCAGGATGTTTGGTAATGTCTGGTTGAAATTTTTCCAGCTCTTGAATTTCTAAACCAATTTTGTAAAATAAATCAGCAATGGGTTGTTGCGCATTGCTGCGCAAACGATATAAAAAAGGATTTCCCGGTTCGATATTTAATTTTAAAGTAGCCAATCCAGCCCCATCCTGGCCGCGATTGTGCTGCTTTTCCATCAACAAGTACAATTTGTTTAAGCCGTAGGTTACCGATCCTCTTTGTTGAAGATAATAAGAAAAGGGCTTTCTTAAACGAATGTAAGCTAGACCACATTCGTGTTTGATCTCATCACTCATGATGTATAAATATTAATACACTTTTTCAGTTATAATTGCATCTGCCACTTTTGCCCAATCAGTTAATTCAGGACAACCGTGGTATTCTGCATCTACGTAAATGTAATAATTAGGAATGTGCTCTTTAAACCAGCTTTCCATTTGTTTGACTTTTTTCTGCTCTAACGCACGCTGGGACACACGGTTATAATCTTCTCTTAAGTTTTCTTTATGTGGTGATGTTCTTTCTCTAAAATAAATCAAACGCACTGTTTGTCTTCCACGATCATCTTGATATACTTGCGGATCTGAGATATCTCCAGGTTTTAATGTTTTTAACATGACCACCATGTCCTTATCTAATTGATCAATATTAACATAGGATGACCCATCACCACCTGTGACTGCACCACCGCTAAATTTACTTCCGTCATCGTCACTGTATTTGTTAACTGCTTCTCCAAAACTCATTTTATTTGCAAGAATTTCCTTCTTAACACTATCTAATAAATGTTTGGCAATGTTGATCTCGTCCTTGGTAATAGGTGGGATTCTAAGAATATGTTTAACAACAGCATCATCTCCGGAACGTGAAATAAGTTGGATAATATGATATCCAAATTTTGATTTGATGGGTGCTGAAATTTGACCTTCTTTTAAACGAAAAGAACCTGCCATAAATGCGGGATCCCAAGTTTTTTCGTTTCTGTTAATATTAAACTGGCCTAAGTTTTCTTTAGAACTAGGGTCCTCCGAATATAATTTAACCATTTGGTCAAACTTATTTATTCCAGTTTCAATTTGACGTCTGAAATCGGATAATTGCTTAATGACATATTCTTCAATATCGCGATTGGCTTTAGGGTGAACAATAATTTCTGCAATGCTCACCTCACTCTCATATAGTGGCAAGCTATCCACTGGAATTTTATTATAAAAAGCCCTAACTTCAAATGGGGTGATTTTAATTTTCTCAACAATTTTTTCTTGCATGCTTTCCGACAACTTCTGCTCCTTAATTTGAATTCTAAAGTCCTCTTTTAACTGAATAATGCTTCTGCCTGCCACTTCCTCTAATACTTCCTTGGATCCAAATTGTTGCAAGAATTGTCTAATGCGCATATCAATGGCATTTTCCACTTCCTCTTCTGTTACTATAATCGAATCCTTTTCGGCTTGTAATACCAGGGCTTTACGAATTAATTGTTGTTCAACAATTTGACATGCATTTGGTAAAATTATATTTTCCTCGCCCTGAGCTTGCCTTTTCATATCAAGCATTGTATTCTCAATATCAGATCTTAAAATAAATTTATCACCGACAGTTCCAATAATTTTATCGGCTAATACTTTTTTTACTTGTGCATTAACATGAACCGATATGGATAAAAAAAAGAAACAAAAAACAATACTGACTATTTTCATCTAAATAATATTAATGTTTAAAGGTCTGATTCATGGTCGGTTTTCCCAAAAATCAAATCTTAATTATTTTATAAAGTACGCTTCACTTCTTCTTCCTCAAACGCTTCTACAATATCGCCAACTTTTAAGTCGATAAAGTTTTTGATGGTCAATCCGCATTCCATGTTAGAAACAACATCTTTCACATCATCTTTGAAACGCTTTAAACTTCCTAATTCAGCAGCTTGTCCTTCTCCTTTAGGATATTCAACAATACCATCACGAATTATTCTTATTTTGCTATTTCTACTTAATTTTCCATCCAATACAAAACATCCTGCCACGGTCGCTTTATCAAACTTGTACACTTCGCGTACTTCCACATTGGCAACAATTTTTTCTTGAATTTTTGGCTCCAACATACCTTCCATTGCACTCTTGATTTCATCAATAGCGTTGTAGATAATAGAGTATAATTTAATCTCTACGCCCTCTGCTTCTGCCAATTTATTGGCTTGCATACTTGGACGTACATTAAATCCAATAATAATTGCATCCGATGCAGCTGATAATAACACATCCGACTCAGAAATTTGGCCTACCCCTTTCAATACCACGCGAATGGCAATTTCAGAAGTGGATAATTTTTGCAATGAATCACTCAACGCTTCTACTGATCCATCCACGTCACCTTTAATGATAATATTCAATTCCTTGAAATTTCCTAAAGCCAAACGACGACCAATTTCATCCAATGTAATATGTTTTCTAGTTCTTAAGCCTTGCTCTCTTAATAATTGAGAACGCTTAGTTGCTAATTCTTTTGCCTCCGACTCATCATCAAATACTTTAAACTTCTCACCCGCCTGAGGAGCACCATTCAAACCTAATATCACCACTGGTGTTGAAGGTGGTGCAGTTTCGATACGTTGGTTACGTTCATTAAACATCGCTTTTACACGACCATAAAATTGTCCTGATAAAATTAAATCACCTTGTTTCAAAGTGCCATTTTGAACAAGTATCGTAGCCACATAACCACGTCCTTTATCTAAAGATGCTTCAATAATTGTTCCTGTAGCTTCCTTATTTGGATTTGCTTTCAGGTCTAATAAGTCAGATTCTAAAATAATTTTTTCTAATAAAGTATCTACATTTAAACCTTGCTTAGCCGATAATTCTTGGTTTTGGAATTTACCACCCCAAGCTTCCACTAAAATATTCATTTGAGATAATTGCTCATATATCTTTTGTGGATTCGCGCCATCTTTATCAATTTTATTTACCGCAAAAATCATTGGAACACTAGCCGCTTGTGAGTGACTAATGGCTTCCTTAGTTTGTGGCATCACTGCATCATCCGCAGCAACAACAATAATCGCAATATCAGTTACTTTCGCACCACGTGCACGCATTGCAGTAAAGGCTTCGTGACCTGGCGTATCCAAGAAAGTAATTGCTTTACCATTCGGCAAGGTTACTTCATAGGCACCAATATGTTGTGTAATCCCTCCTGCTTCACCCGCAACAACATTTGCATTACGTATATAATCCAGTAATGATGTTTTACCATGATCGACGTGTCCCATGATGGTCACAATCGGCGGACGCTCCACTAAATTCGCTAAATCTTCTGCTTCTTCTTCCTCATCTAATTCTTCCACATCTTCCAATCCAACAAATTCAACTTCAAATCCAAATTCACTTGCGACTAATTCAATCACCTCCGCATCTAATCGTTGGTTAATGGAAACCATGATACCCAAGTTCATACACTTGCTAATGATATCTGCAAAGCTCACATCCATCAAACTTGACAACTCACTTACCGTAACAAATTCTGTTACTTGTAATTTATTATCACTTACTTCATTTTGTTCATTTTCTGCAGCTTCTTCTCTTTTCGCGCGACGATATTTAGATTTCAAACTTTTACCGCGACCACCTTGGCCTGATAATTTAGCTTGCGTTTCCTTGATCTTATCTTGAATTGCTTTTTGACCGATTTCTTTTTGCTCCGCAGTTTGAGGTGTATTACGATTTCCACCTGGACGAGCACCACCACCTGGTCTTGCGCCACCACCTGGCCTATTACCACCGCCTTGTCCTTGATAGCCACCGCCTGGACGGTTACCACCTTGTTGAACACCACCGCCTGGGCGATTTCCGCCTTGTTGGCCACCACCTTGTTGCGGACGACCTGTTGGTGTAGGAATACGCTTACGAACACGCTTTTCCTCCTGACTCATTGGCTTCGGCCTCGTATCACTATTTACAGGTAAATCAATTTTACCCATAATTTTAGGACCTTCTAATTTATCAGCTCTAATATTTTCAATTTTTCCATGCACATTTTCAGGTGCGATGGAATGATCCACTGGTGCTTCTTTTTTAGGAGCTGTTGCCTCTTTTTTTGCAGGTGCTTTTATTGGTTCTACTGCCTTTTCTTCAGGCGCTTTTGGCTCATCCGCTTTTTTTGCAGATTTTTTAGGTCTTGTAGAAGAATCAATTTGAGATAAATCAATTTTATTAATCACCTTAGGTGCTTCAACTTCTGGCGCTTTTATATTTGTAGTAGTAGCTTCTTCATTAACAACTGGCGCTTCTTCTTTTTTCGCTTTTGCTGCTTTAGGTTTTTCTGCTTTTTCAGCAACAGCTTCTTCCGCTTTTGGAGCTTCAGGGGCTTCTGCGACCACTGCTTTTTTAGCAACTACTTCTTCTGGTTTTTTTGCTTTATCAGTGATTGCATTTTTAGGCAATTCCACATGATCCGCTTTATCCCTAGCAACCTTGTCGCCCTGGAATTCAGCTTGCAAAGCATAATACTGCGCCTCAGTTAATTTAGCCGCTGGCTTAAGGTCATCCTTAGGGAAACCTTTTTTTGAAAGAAATTCAATCAAGGTATCTTGACCGATGTTGAATTCCTTAGCCGCAGCTAACAATCTTGGTAATTTCAATTCTGACATTCTATTGTTTTTTGTCCCTTTTTTTTAGGAACGAGTAACCTAATACAAATATACTTTCAAAAATCAAGGTTATTCACCTTTATCAAACTCTTCTTGTAAAATTCGACGAACATCCGCAATGGTCTCTTTTTCCAAGTCTGTTCTTCTTTCTAGCTCATCCGCGCTTAATTTAATAACGCTACGCGCTGTATCACAACCCACACGCTTAAATTCATCGATAATCCAGGTTTCAATTTCATCGCTAAATTCATCTAAATCAATATCAAACTCATCCACAATTTCCTCGTCCTCACGATAAACATCTAATTCATAGCCAGTTAATTCAGCGGCTAATTTGATATTTACCCCACGACGACCAATCGCTAAAGAAACCTGATCAGCAGGTAAATAAACTTCGACACGTTTTGTATCGTTGTCAATGTTCATGTAGCTGATTTTGGCAGGCGTTAAAGAACGTTGAATTAATAATTGTGTATTAGTTGTAAAATTAATGACATCAATATTTTCATTTTTCAACTCTCTAACAATTCCATGAATACGACTTCCTTTCATACCCACACATGCACCTACTGGATCAATTCTATCATCAAATGATTCAACGGCAACTTTTGCACGCTCCCCTGGTTCACGCACAATTTTTTTAATGGTAATTAAACCATCAAATATTTCTGGTACTTCAATTTCTAATAATTTAGCAAGGAACAATGGATTTGTTCTTGACAAGATAATTACAGGTGAATTATTTTTCATATCCACTCTTGCAACTACAGCACGAATGTTTTCGCCTTTCTTAAAAAAGTCCTGAGGAATTTGTTCTGTTTTTGGAAGAATCAATTCGTTGCCTTCTTCATCTAGCAATAAAACTTCTTTTTTCCAAACCTGATAAATTTCTGCATTGATAATTTCGCCAATACGATCTGAATATTTTTTTACTAATACATTCTTCTTCAAATCATTAATACGAGAAGCTAAAGTTTGTTTCGCAGCCAAAATTGCTCTACGACCAAAATCTAAAATATCCACTTCCTCGTATAAGTCCTCACCTATCTCAAAGTCAGGCTCTATCTTGATTGCGTAAGAATAC
>Ga0078894_10002087_pt1 | contig 15021 bp, 11 predicted proteins | sample LauGreSu1BDMLBSD_2_FD_67506 | JGI IMG/M metagenome (GOLD analysis project Ga0078894, IMG submission 67506) | Freshwater lake microbial communities from Lake Michigan, USA - Su13.BD.MLB.SD (version 4) (version 4) | ecosystem: Environmental > Aquatic > Freshwater > Lake | place: Lake Michigan... | reverse complement strand
CTGAGCGCAATCGGATGACACAGCGGGATCAGCTCCCAGGTGCGCTTGGCCGCCTGAATCGCCGCGACCCGCGCCACCGCCAACACATCGCCTTTCGGAGCGCGACCAGCCATCACGAGAGCCAGCACGTCAGGCCGCATCTGGATGCAACCCTCCGCCCGGGCCTCACGGCGGGTCTGCGGCCGATCACCCACCTCCACCATGTGCACTTCACCGGCAGCGTTGAGGTGACTGAGAGAAGACACAGGCAACTCCGAGCTCATGACCTAACGATCGGAAATGGAACCTCCATCCTGATCGGCGCAAATCATGCTTTCCAAAAAACCAAAAAGTTTCCGTACACAGCTGGGTAAGCCAAGCGCCAGCTCTACTTTTCGACCACTTTGCTGGTCCTCCAATGCTCGTCAAAAGCGGCACCGGCTCCTTCTCAATGGTGGGAGGGATGGTGATGATCGCCCCGCAACATCACACCGATCGCCATGAGCACCAGTCACCGCTGAGCCAAGTGGTCCGTCAGCTACTAAGGCGTTTGAAATAAGGCCTCGTGGGAAGGTGAAGCCATCACCGGGCCACCGCCATGAGCTGGAGCCGACCCTCCACCTCCCTCTGTGCCTTCATCACGCTGCTCAACGACCGGCTGGGAGAAAGCATCGTTTTCCCGCTGCTGCCGTTTCTGCTCGCCAGCTTCACCAGCAACGGCCGCACCCTGGGTTTGTTGGCGGGCAGCTATGCGATCGCCCAGTTCGCCTTCACCCCACTGATCGGCGCCCTCAGCGATCGCTACGGCCGTAAGCCTGTGATCGCCGTGTGCGTCAGCGGATCGGTCTTAGGGCTGGGGCTCTTTGCCATCACCTTGAGCATCAATTGGCAGGCCATCCCCTGGGCAACTGGTGGACTCATTCCGCTGGCCCTGCTGTTCTGCGGACGGCTGATCGATGGGGTCAGCGGTGGCACCGCGGCGACCGCCGGCGCCGTGCTCGCCGACATCTCCACCCCCGAAAACCGGGCCAAGGCCTTCGGACTGATCGGCGTTGCCTTCGGCCTGGGCTTCATCCTTGGCCCAGCCTTTGGAGGTCTGCTGGCGGGCTACAACGTGACCCTGCCCGTTTGGGTCGCCACAGGATTCGCCTTGGTGAATCTGCTGCTGGTGGTGACGTTGCTACCCGAAACCCATCCACCGGAGGCTCGGCAGGCGATGCCGCGCAAACGTGATCTCAACCCCTTCACAGCCCTGAAGCGGATGTTCACCAACCCCCAGGTGCGCCGGCTCTGCGCTGCCTTCTTCCTGTTTTTCATGGCCTTCAACGGCTTCACAGCCGTGCTGGTGCTCTATTTCAAGCAGGCGTTTAACTGGGGGCCTGGCCTGGCCACCACAGCGTTCCTCATCGTGGGCGTGGTGGCCACGGTGGTGCAGGGCGGCCTAATCGGCCCCCTGGTGGCGCGCTTCGGCGAGTGGCGCCTCACCCTGGCGGGCCTGGGCTTCGTGATCATCGGCTGCCTGCTGATCCCGATGGCCAACAGCAGCAATGCAGCTGGAGTGGTCTTCAGCGCCGTGGCGATCCTGGCCCTGGGCACCGGCTTGGTCACTCCATGCCTGCGGGCACTGGTGTCACGCCGCCTCGGCGACAGCGGCCAGGGTGCAGCCCTCGGCAGCCTGCAGGGGCTCCAGAGCCTGGGCAGCTTCATCGGCCCGCCCGTGGCAGGGTTGAGCTACGACCTCTTGGGGCAACGCAGTCCGTTCTGGTTGGGGATTGTTCTGCTGTTGGGCGTGGCCGCTCTAGTCGCCGGAGGCCTGCCGTCAAGCGGGCAGAACACGCAAAACAGCGCAACCTGATTGCTAGTTTGAATTGATAGGTTGATCGGTGATGCATGGCTGAACCCGCGGTAGCTCCGGAGCTGTATATCAACCGGGAGCTCAGCTGGGTTGCCTTCAATCAACGTGTTCTCTCACAAGCGCTGAGTGAGCACACACCGCTGCTGGAGCAGGCCAAGTTCAGCGCAATTTTCAGCAATAACCTCGACGAATTCTTCATGGTGCGAGTGGCTTCGTTGAAGTCACAGGTTGAGGCTGGCGTTCAAACCCTGAGTGACGACGGCCTCACGCCAAGCCAGCAGCTGGCCAAGGTCAGGGAGGCTCTGGCGCCGCTGTTGAGCCAACAACAGGCCCACTACCGCCATTACCTCAAGCATCAACTAGCAGAAGTTGGTGTTCATCTGATCGACTACGCGAAGCTCAACAAGCAACAGAAGCAGTGGGTCAACACCTACTTCCAAAACGCCATCTTTCCTGTGCTCACGCCGCTGGCGGTGGATCCGGCACACCCCTTTCCATTCATCAGCAATCTCAGCCTCAACATTGCCGCGCTGATTCGCGACCCCGATTCCGGCCAACAACAATTCGCCCGCGTGAAGGTGCCGCAGAAAAACCTGCCGCGCTTCGTGCAGCTACCCGTTGAACTGAGCGACCACGAACCCAAGCCCGTTTACACCGCGGTACCGCTGGAGCAGGTGGTGGCCTTCAACCTGAAGCTGCTCTTCCCGGGGATGACGGTGGAAGGGCACTACTTCTTCCGCGTCACCCGCGACGCCGACCTGGAACTGCGGGACCTGGAAGCCGACGATCTGATGGAGGCCCTGCAGCAGGGTCTGCGCAAGCGCCGCATGGGTGGCGAAGTGGTGCGCCTCGAAGTGGCTGATGAAATGCCTCAACACGTGGTGGATCTACTGCTGGAGGGCACCGGCGTGGAGCCGGCGGATCTCTATCGGGTCAATGGTCCGCTCGGCCTCGACGATCTGATGAGCCTGTTGGCAGTTCCCCTGCCCAAGCTCAAGGACAAGCCCTACCGCGGCCGCACCCCAGCGGTGCTGGCCCGGGCCCAGAAAGGCCTGCTGGAAGACGGTTCCATCAAGGCCGAGGAATTCGAAAGCATCTTTTCCGTACTGCGCCGGGGCGATGTGCTGCTGCATCACCCCTTCGATCTGTTCTCCACTTCGGTGGAGGAGTTCATCAACCAGGCAGCCGACGACCCATCGGTGCTGGCGATCAAGATGACGCTCTACCGGGTGTCAAAGGATTCCCCGATCATTGCCGCCCTGATCCGCGCTGCTGAGAACGGCAAGCAGGTGATGGCCCTGGTGGAGCTCAAGGCCCGCTTCGATGAAGACAACAACATTCAATGGGCCCGGCAGCTGGAGCGCTCCGGCGTGCACGTGGTGTACGGAGTGATCGGTCTGAAAACCCACACCAAAATCACTCTGGTGGTGCGCAAGGAAAAGGAAAGGCTGCGCAGTTACTGCCACATCGCCACTGGCAATTACAACTCCCGCACCTCAACCCTCTACACCGATCTGGGTCTGCTCTCCGCCAGGCCGGAGCTGGGCCAGGACCTGGCCGAACTGTTCAACTACCTCACAGGCTTCTCCAAACAGCAGGAGTTCCGGAAGCTGCTGGTGGCACCGGTCACGCTCCGGCGGCGCATGCAGGAGCTGATTCAGCGCGAAACGGAACATGCCCGGGCCGGACGGCCCGCCGCGATCAAAGCAAAGATGAACGCGCTGGTGGATCCACGCATCATCGGCCTGCTTTATGAAGCCTCTCAAGCGGGCGCACAGATCGATCTAGTGGTGCGCGGCATGTGCAGCCTGCGGCCAGGCGTTGAAGGCGTGAGCGAGAACATCCGCGTCTCGAGCGTGATCGGTCGCTTTTTGGAGCACTCACGACTCTTCTGGTTCGCCAATGGCGGTGCAGATGAGATGTATATCGGCAGCGCCGACTGGATGGGCCGAAACCTCGATCGCCGCGTGGAAGCGGTGGTGCCCATCGAGGATCCAACCTTGCACCAGCGTCTACTGCGCCTGATCGACGCCTACCTAGCCGACAACTGCACCGCCTGGGACATGCAGGCTGATGGCAGCTTCATTCGCCGCGTTCCCGATGATGACAGCCTCGCCATTCAGGCAGGCCTGATCAACGGATGGCAGCAGGGACTATCTGCCGGCGACAACTAGCAGTAACCGCCGCTACAAACAGAAAGAAAATCCAACGGAAAGGCTGCAGCAAGTCTTCCAATTCGCTGCGTTCTCAACACAGTGAAAGTGCTAAATTCCGGCCAAATCAATTTGAGGTCGGGGTCACGAGCATGTCTCAACACTCCAACAACCCTCAAGTCTTCCTCCCACTCCAGTCCGATCCTGCTGGATTCCGCACCATGGATACCAACAATGCCGCTGCTTCCGGGCTGATGAACAACAGATCAGTCACCCGAAACGGCGCGTACCGCCAGGGAGGTCGCCTCAGTGCTGATTCGATCGGCTGGTATCTGAGCAACATCGGTCGTGTGCCGCTGCTCACCCCCGCTGAAGAAATCGAGCTTGCCCATCATGTGCAGGCAATGAAGAAGCTCCAGGAGCTCCCCAGCGATCAACTCACCCCACGCCAGAAGCATCTAATCCGCATGGGCTGCCGCGCCCGCGATCGGATGATGGCGGCCAACCTGCGCTTGGTTGTGAGCGTGGCAAAGAAATATCAAAACCAGGGCCTCGAACTGCTCGATCTTGTGCAGGAAGGAGCGATTGGCCTGGAACGAGCGGTCGACAAGTTCGATCCCGCCATGGGCTACAAGTTTTCCACTTATGCCTACTGGTGGATTCGCCAAGGCATGACGCGGGCCATCGACAACAGCGCCCGCACCATCCGCCTGCCGATCCATGTGAGCGAAAAGCTCTCCAAGATGCGGCGCATCACCCGGGAACTCTCCCATCGCTTCGGGCGCCAACCCAATCGCCTCGAATTGGCTCATGCCATGGGCATGTCGCCCGATGAGCTGGAAGATCTGGTGTCACAGAGTGCGCCCTGCGCCTCCCTGGATGCCCATGCCCGCGGCGACGACGATCGCAGCACCCTGGGCGAACTGATTGCCGACCCCAACAGCAACGAATCCATGGATTCCATGGATCGCAGCCTGCAGAAGGAGCACCTCGGCACCTGGCTCTCACAGCTGAATGAGCGCGAACGGCGCATTATTGAGTTGCGCTTTGGCCTGGAAGGCAACGAGCCCCTCACCCTCGCCGAGATCGGCCGTCAGATCAATGTGTCGCGGGAGCGAGTGCGTCAGCTGGAAGCCAAGGCGATTCTCAAGCTGCGCATGATGACCAATTATCAGCAGGCTGCCTGAGCCCGCTGCCCTTGAACGAGGTTCTAATCCAACAGCTCATCGGCGTCGCCGTTGTGTCGCTTTGGCTCGCGATTGTGGTGGCAACGGCTCTGGCTGTGCGTCGTCGCTGGCCTGACCAGCGGGAATGGAGCCGCAAAGTGGTACACATCGGCACCGGACCGGTGGTGTTGCTGGCCTGGGCTCTGGGCATCAGCCGTTGGGTGGCCCTTCCCGCCGCCATCGCCGTCACTGTGGCAACAGCGATCAACCATCGCTTCAGGCTCCTGCCGGCCGTTGAGGATGTGGGCCGTCACAGCTACGGCACCATCGCCTATGGAGCCTCGATCGCTCTGCTGCTGGCGCTGTTCTGGCCCAGCCAGCCCCTGGCCGTTGCAGCGGGCGTGTTGGTGATGGCGATCGGGGATGGGCTAGCGGGCCTGCTCGGACCGCAGCTCAACTCGCCGCGCTGGCGCCTATTCGGCCAGGGCAAATCCTTGGCAGGCACCGCGGCGATGGCGCTGGGGGCACTGGCGGTGCTCACACTGCTACAACAGACCGCTCTAATCCAGGGCCTCGCAGCCCCCAACCTGCCCAACCTGATGTTGATTGCGGCCCTCGCCACAGCACTGGAACAACTGAGCGCCTTTGGCATCGACAACTTCAGCGTGCCATTGAGTGCCGGGCTGCTCTGGCAGCACTGGAGTCACTGAGCCCAGCCTCAGGCCTGCAGCATCGCTTCACAGCGACGCTCCCAGTCGTACTGGGTGCCGAGGCCAGCCACGATCCGACGGTCGTTCGGCTCCATCAGCAACCGCTGCTGCCATTGGCGAATGGCTTCGGCGCGCTCGAGCCAGACATCCACCACCGTGCTGTGAATGGTCTCCAGATTCCAGTCGCGGCCACGGGCCGTCTCGAGCGCCCACCCCAGCAGATCATCCAGCTGGAACGGTCGAAAACCTGCAAATGCCGGCCCTTGCTTGATGCTGCTCTGCTCCAGATAAAACAGCTGAAGTGGATCAGTGACACCACAGAATTGCAGGAGATAGGTCATCAGCAGACCCCCTGATCGCATTTGCTCAAACAATAGTCACTGCCAGCCTGAGTACTGTTCAGATCAAACAGTTTGCAATGGCAGAGTGAATTAGCACTCACCTTATTAGAGTGCTAATTCACTCTCTCTTGAGCTCAGACCAGAGCCCCAGCCTTCCCTTGAACCTGGGCAACCGCCGCGGCAAGCTCAGCGAGAACCTCCCGGGTAGAGCCCAGATCGATGCAGGCATCGGTGATGCTCTGGCCGTAGGTGAGCTGGCTCAGATCGGCAGGAATCTTCTGGTTGCCGGCCACCAGATGACTTTCGATCATCACGCCCATCACATGGCGTGAACCCGCGCGCAGTTGTTCAGCCACCGCTGCCGCCACCTCACCCTGGCGTCGGTAGTCCTTGTTGGAGTTGCCGTGGCTGCAATCCACCATCACCCGCGCCGGCAGACCATCCTTCTCGAGGGCCGCCGCGGCCGATTCGATCGCCTCAGCGTGGAAGTTGGTGCCCTGCTTGCCGCCCCGCAGCACCAGGTGTCCATCGGGGTTGCCAGTGGTGGTCACGATGGCGGCGCTGCCGTCTTTATTGATGCCCAGGAAATGGTGCGGGCGCGCCGCAGCCTCCATGGCATTGATGGCGGTGCTGGCACTGCCATCCGTGCCGTTCTTGAAACCGATCGGCATCGAGAGCCCTGAGGCCATCTCGCGGTGGGTCTGGCTTTCTGTGGTGCGGGCGCCGATGGCCGTCCAGCTGATCAGATCGGCGATGTACTGGGGCACCACCGGATCCAGCAGCTCGGTGGCAGCGGGCAGACCCATCTCGGCCAGGTGCAGCAGCAGGCCGCGAGCCAGCTTCAGGCCGGTGTTGATGTCGTAGCTGCCATCGAGGTGCGGATCGTTGATCAGGCCCTTCCAACCCACGGTGGTGCGGGGCTTCTCGAAATACACCCGCATCACCACCTCGAGGTGATCGCGGTGGCGCTGGTGCTCCTCAGCGATGGCGGCCGCGTACTCCTTGGCGGCGTCCACGTCGTGCACCGAGCAGGGGCCCACGATCACCAGCAGGCGCTGATCGTCGCCCCGCAGGATCGCTTTGATGCGCTCGCGCGCTTCGCGCACCGTGGTGGCCGCAACCTCGCCCAAGGGCAACTCCTGATGCAGGAGAGCCGGTGCCACGAGCGGCCGCGTTTCCACCACGTGGAGATCAGAGGTGGGAATCATGCCGGCAGCCGCACAGGGGCAAGGGGATAGGGAAGCCTAAAAGCCCGATTGCAGCCGTTGTCACCAGATCAGGGCAGGGCGGCAAAGAACAATGGGTGTCACGTCACAGTTCGTCAGGTCCGCCGGACCCTTAGCGCCGATGGTTGCCAGCAGCTTCCTTGCCGACTACCGCGCCGCTGCTGCGGAGCGCGAAGCCCTGGGGATTCCGGCCCTGCCCCTCACCGCCGCCCAGGCGCAAGACCTCACCGAGCTGCTGCAGGCCCCGCCCGCCGGCGAGGAAGGTTTCCTGCTGCACCTGCTCTCCGAGCGCATCCCCCCCGGCGTGGATGAAGCCGCCTATGTGAAGGCCGGCTGGCTGAGTGCCGTGGCCCAGGGCAAAACCACCAGCCCACTGGTGAGCCCGGTGGAGGCGGTGAACCTGCTGGCCACCATGATCGGCGGTTACAACGTGGGCGCGCTGATCGAGCTGCTCTCCAGCGCCGATGCAGCCATCGCCGAAGCCGCCGCCACCGGCCTGAGCCGCACCCTGCTGGTGTACGACGCCTACAACGATGTGCTGGAGCTGGCCGCCAGCAACCCCTACGCCAAGCGCGTGATCGACAGCTGGGCCGCCGCCGAGTGGTTCACCGCCAAGCCCGAGCTGCCTGCTGAGATCACCGTGACGGTGTTCAAGGTGGAGGGCGAAACCAACACCGACGACCTCTCCCCCGCCACCCACGCCACCACCCGCCCAGACATCCCCCTGCACGCCACGGCGATGCTGGAAACCCGCATGCCCGGCGGCCTGGAGCTGATCACCGAGCTCAAGCAGAAAGGCCAACCCGTGGCCTACGTGGGTGATGTGGTGGGCACCGGCAGCTCCCGGAAATCCGCCATTAACTCGGTGCTCTGGCACACCGGCACCGACATTCCCCACGTGCCCAACAAGCGCAGCGGCGGCGTGGTGCTCGGCGGCAAGATCGCCCCGATCTTTTTCAACACCGCTGAAGACTCCGGCGCCCTGCCGATCGAATGCGACGTGAGCGCCCTCAACTCGGGCGATGTGATCACGATCCGCCCCTACGCCGGCACGATCGAGCGCGCCGCTGGTGAGGTCAACGCCGGTGAAATCGTTGCTCGCTTCGAGCTCAAGCCCAGCACCATCACCGATGAGGTGCGCGCCGGTGGCCGCATCCCCCTGCTGATCGGCCGCTCTCTCACCGACAAGGTGCGCGCCCAACTGGGCCTCCCCGCCAGCGACCTGTTCATTCGCCCCTCGGCCCCGGTCGATAGCGGCAAGGGCTTCACCCTGGCCCAGAAGATGGTGGGCAAGGCCTGCGGCCTGGCGGGGGTGCGCCCGGGGACCAGCTGCGAGCCGCTGATGACCACCGTGGGCTCCCAGGACACCACCGGGCCGATGACCCGCGATGAGATGAAGGAGCTGGCCTGCCTGGGCTTCAGCGCTGATCTGGTGATGCAGAGCTTCTGCCACACCGCCGCCTATCCCAAGCCGGTAGACCTCAAAACCCACGCCGAGCTGCCCGACTTCATCAGCTCCCGCGGCGGTGTGGCCCTGCGCCCCGGCGACGGCATCATCCACAGCTGGCTCAACCGCATGCTCCTGCCCGACACCGTGGGCACCGGGGGCGACAGCCACACCCGCTTCCCCCTTGGCATCTCCTTCCCGGCCGGCTCGGGCCTGGTGGCCTTTGCCGCCGCCATCGGCGCCATGCCGCTCGACATGCCCGAATCAGTGCTGGTGAAGTTCTCCGGTTCGCTGCAGCCGGGCGTGACCCTGCGCGATGTGGTGAACGCGATCCCTTATGTGGCGATCCAACAGGGGCTGCTCACCGTGGAGAAGGCCGGCAAAACAAACATCTTCAGCGGCCGGATCATGGAGATCGAGGGCCTGCCCGATCTGAAGCTTGAGCAAGCTTTTGAACTGACAGACGCGACCGCCGAACGCTCTTGTGCCGGCAGCACCATCAAGCTCTCGGTGGAAACGGTGAGCGAATACCTGCGCAGCAACGTGGCGCTGCTCAAAAACATGATTGCCCGCGGCTACAGCGATGCCCGCACCCTGGCTCGCCGCATCAAAGCGATGGAAGCCTGGCTGGAGAGCCCAGTGCTGATGGAGGCCGATGCCGATGCGGAATACGCCGCCGTGATCGAGATCAACCTCGATGAGATCACCGAACCGATCCTGGCCTGCCCCAACGACCCCGACAACGTGAAAGCGCTCTCGGAGGTGGCCGGCGCCCAGATCGATGAGGTGTTCATCGGCTCCTGCATGACCAACATCGGCCACTACCGCGCCGCCGCCACGGTGCTGGAAGGCCAGGGCGAAAACACCGCCCGCCTCTGGGTGTGCCCGCCCACCCGTATGGACGAGGAGATGCTCAAGCAGGAGGGCTACTACGCCATCTTCGAAAAGGCAGGCTCCCGCATGGAGATGCCCGGCTGCTCGCTCTGCATGGGCAACCAGGCCCGGGTGGAAGACAACACCACCGTGTTCTCAACCAGCACCCGCAACTTCAACAACCGCCTCGGCAACGGCGCCCAGGTGTATCTCGGCAGCGCCGAACTGGCGGCGGTGTGCGCCCAACTGGGCCGCATCCCCAGCAAGGACCAATACCTGGCGATCGCGGCGGCCAAGATCGATCCCCGCGGCGCAGAGCTCTACCGCTACCTCAACTTCGATCAAATCGAAGGCTTTGAAGACAGTGGCCGGGTGGTGAGCGCCGACGACGAAGCCAAGGTGCTGGCGGAGGTCTGAGGCTTAGGAAACCTCCCAAAGGCGCTGTGTCGATGACTCCTTAGAGAGCAGTCGTCGGTACAGCCCGAAACACAACGGTATCGCTCGTTAGAACATCGATATCGAAGGAAACAGACCCCCCTGAAGAAGCTGGAATGAACCAAGACTGAACTGCACTCGCTGCCGCCGCATTGAAGGAAGCCTCCGGGACATCACGAAAGTCGTCGTAGCGATAAACGTTGTAACTCTGTTCCTGATCTGGGATCAAGACGGTCGCGCGGATAGTTAGTGGTTCTGGGGTGGGTGCTTGCTGAGCCCCTTCAAGCAAGAGCGGCTCGTTGTTGCGACTCGCTTGCAGGATGACGGGGATCGTCACACGGTCGGGATCGGCCACACCACTAATGGCCAAGGCATAGTTGCCCACTCTGGCGGGGATGGAATAGGGCGGAGCCGATGAGAGGTTGGCCGCACGTCGATCGCGCAAAAGGCCGCGAAATGTGCCACTGAGAAGCTGACCGTAGTTATCCGCAAAAAACAAGCGATCCCTCAACCATGATTGGCCACCAGCCCTCAATCCACCAGTCACCACATCAACAGCCGGCACGATGTGGTCATACTCGGGATCACGCAAGCCCTTGCTGTAGACGCCAAGCATCACCCTGACTCCTGCATTCATCTGGTCGCGAATCCAAGAGATAAACCGCTGGCTTTGATCACTACTCGGCTTGCCACTAGAGCTGCTGTATTCGCTAGCGGTTAAACGCATGGCGCGAGCTGCAGCTTCGCCATTGACCCCTAAGAGCAACTGAGACGATTCCTGGTCTTGAGAAATACCCGGTGAGGCCAGCTCTCGAACCGTGAACTGCGAGGCATATTGCCCGAAACTCATACCGATCGCGATGAGACTTGTTTCACCGCAATACCCCCAGTTGCCATCCCACTGCTCACGAACAAATAGCCTCTGCTCAACATCAACAGGAAGGCCTGTTAGGCTGTCGATAGCACTAGCTTGCAAAATCATTCACACACCTATGAAATGATCTTAGGCAAGCGCGATTCACAGCTGCGCCACAAAATCCAGCGGTGTTAGGCCACCATTGCCATCGGGATAGTTAGCGAAGCCCACCACTGCATCGCCATAGAGGGAATTGGCTGTGCTCAGAACACTCTGAACACCATCACTGCTACGGGTGATGGTGAGATCCTGCCATCGGGCGCGCTCACGGAAGTCACCCTGGCGATTTCGTTTCACCGTCACCACACTGGCAACAGAGAAATCACCCAAGGCATTGGCCGCCACGGCCGTGGCGGGTAATCGATAGTCGCCCTCCGGTGTGCGGTAGATCCCTTCAAAGTGGCTGATCAGATCCGTTCGCTCACGGTTGCGATACGGGAAGGTGGTGTAGTTCGAGAACCGACCGGTCACCGCGTCGTAGTCGATCAGGTAACCAGCACCAAGCTCCACCTGGTCGGAGCCTGGCTGCAACACCTCGCCAGTGCCACCGGCGATGGTGTAACTGCTACCTCCATTGGACCAGATCCCGTAAGCGGTATGGGTCACCAGGGGATTGCGGTCATCAGGAAAGCGGATCTTGGTTTGCTGTCCTGTTTCGAGATCAACGATGAAGGCAGTCGAGCTGAGGCTGAAGTAATCCGTGATCTCGTCCACATCGGCGTTGTCGGAATTACCCACCGCCAAGCCACCATCAACCGAATGAACAAACGTGTAGGTGCCTTTGGTGCCCGCCTGGGTTCGCCCCTGCACCCGTCGCCACCCACTCCGATCGGAGCCATCCACAGGCCCGCTGTAGGTGAACCCCACCACCGCCGGATTCCGTGGCGTGGGCGCGTCGCTGCCGAGGTTGCGGGTAACGGCACCCACTAAATCGGCCTGCCCATCGCCGAGGTTGTCCGGACCGTAGACGCTCGTTCCAGCAGCCCGAAAACGTTGCGGGGCCGCCACCACCGACCACTGACCAGAACCGCTGACACCATCACGAGAGATCGCATCCAATGGCCCCTGATACACCAGCCCTTGGGGCGTGGGCCCCGGCGAATTATTGGCACCAACCAAGAGGTAGGTACCCGGGCGATCCCCTTGCTTCAGCCCCTGCAGATACGTGACCACCGAGGGGTCATCACCAGGGTTGTATTGAAACGGAGAGATAACGCTCAAAGCAGCAGACGGCACCGGGCAACCTGATCGATCTGACCACAGGGTGGCCAGATCTGCACGACCTGCCAACACGGCTGAACGCCTCGCTGGAGCGTGACGGTGTAAGCAATGCGACATCCCATGGACGAGGCGATGCAATTTCGGCATCGCTGGCCAACATGAGACTAAACACCCAAGGATCCGCGCAGCGCCCATGGACTTCACCGTTACCAACCTCAATGACGCTGGCGTTGGAAGCCTGCGCTGGGCGATTGGCGAAGCGAATGCTCGCTCTGGCTTTGATCAGATCCTGTTTGACAGCAGCCTGAGCGGCGGGACAATCGCACTCAGCGCCGATCTGGAACCGCTCATCGACCGTGTAGCAATACGCGGACTTGTGAGCGATAGCAGCCTGGCCGCAGTGGCCATCGATTGCAATGGCCAGAAGGGCCTGATCTTCAAAGGCAAAAATGCAAAAGGCTCAAGCCTCACGGGGCTGGCGATTGGCAATGCCGGCGGCAATGGCATCACGCTCGATGCGTCAGAGATCACGATCCAGAATGCACTGATTGGCGTTGATCTCGATGGCAACACTGCCATGGGCAACACAGGGCATGGGATCTACATCAGCGAACGTTCCAACCGCAATCTGATCGGCAGCCTGGATCCTCTAACGGGCATCCCCCTCGCGCAACAGGTGTCCAATGTGATCAGCGCCAACGGTGGCAGCGGCATCCATGTTGATGGCAGCGACAACAACCGGATCGCCAACAACCGCATTGGCACCAACATCGATGGAAGTGGTGATCTCGGTAATGCAGGCCATGGCATCACCTTGACAACGCGCGCCGATCAGAACGTGATCGGCGGGGCAGCGAACAGCGGCAATGACCCCACCAAAGGGGAGTTTGCCCGACCTGGCCAAGGCAACCTGATCTCAGGCAACGGCGGCAGCGGCGTTCTGATTGCAAAGCGCTCAAGCAACAATCGCCTGTCAGGCAACTTCATCGGCACAGATGCCGCGGGGACCGACGCGATCGGGAATGACCAAGATGGAGTCACCATCTGCAAATCAGACAACAACGGACTCATCGGCACAACACGCAACGAAAGTCCGTTCATCTATTACAACGTCGTGAGCGGCAACGGCGCCAATGGCCTACGCGTGAATGACAGCAACAACATCACCGTACATGCCAACTTCTTCGGATTGGGGTCCGACAATGCAACCATCGTCGCCAACGGCGGAGATGGTGCACGGATCGAAGGCACCTCGAATAACATCCAATATGGAGGCGTGATCCCCCTTGGCAATGTCAATGCTGGCAACCAAGGCAATGGCATCAACGTCACCGATCAGGTGTCAAATTTCATCACCTTTAACACCTTTGCTGGACTCACCGCGTTCGCAGGCATTGCCCCGAACCAGGAGAGTGGCATTCGAATCAGTAGCGAAGGCGGAGATAACCGGGTGCGCACCAATGTGATGGCCGGCAATGAGCTTCATGGACTTCACATCACTGGCAACGCCAAAGACATCTGGGTCGACCCCAACATCATTGGCCTCAACACAGAGGGCAATGAGGCCACCTACACAACGGATACAGGCGAAACCCTCTCATGGGGTAATGGCGGAGATGGCATCCGTATTGAGGGCCAAGCCCAAGACATCTTGATCGCTGGACAGCGCCGTTCCGTAATTCGCCAGAACACCACCTCAAACAACGAGGGCTTCGGTATTCGGATCCTCGACACAGCCAACAGGATCACAATCAACAACACATTTGTAGGCCTCAGCCTGAATGGACGCACCAACTATGGAAACAACCTAGGAGGTATCGATGTTGGAGCAGGCGTCAGAAATCTCAAAATCGGCCGCGAAAAGAACCAACGTTTTGGCAATCAGATTTCTGCCAACAATGGAAATGGCATTCAGCTCAGCAACCCCATTGGCGTTGAGTTGTTCAACAACACGCTGAAAGACAACCTCGGCAGTGGCGTGCTGTTTGAGGGCGGCCGCAAGAACACCTTGATCGGCAACCGCTCGAGCGACAACCAAGACTTTGGTTTCGCCATCAACAGCGCGACCAAGACCATCAGCGCACGCAACCGAGGGGTCAACAACGGCCAGGGCCTCTTCGGCTAGAGCTCATCGACCAAAGCTCAGAATGAGCTCTCACGACCCACCACCAGCTGAACCAGGAGACCCTGCTGTTTGAGCCCGCCGCCCCGGCCTCAGGGGCGCTCCGGGCGGTGTTGGCGTTCCCCAGCACTTACACCGTGGGGATCACGAGCCTGGGTTACCAGGTGGTGTGGTCAACCCTGGCGCAGCGTTCAGATGTGGATGTGCGGCGCCTGTTCACCGACCAGGGCGATCCACCCCATCGCCGTTGCGACCTCTTCGGGCTCTCGCTCAGCTGGGAACTGGATGGTCCGGTACTGCTCGATCTGCTCGAGCAGCAGCGCATCCCCATCTGGGCGGCCGAGCGCGGGGATAGCGATCCGATCGTGTTCGGGGGCGGACCGGTGCTCACCGCCAACCCCGAACCCCTGGCGCTCTTCTTCGATGCGGTGCTGCTGGGGGATGGCGAGCTGCTCCTACCGGCCTTCATCGATGCCCTGCAGGAGTGCCGCGAGATGCCGCGGCCAGAACGGTTACGGCGGCTGGCCCAGGTGCCGGGTGTTTACGTGCCTGCCCTGTATGCCCCGCGTTATGGCAA
>Ga0078894_10002086_pt1 | contig 15025 bp, 17 predicted proteins | sample LauGreSu1BDMLBSD_2_FD_67506 | JGI IMG/M metagenome (GOLD analysis project Ga0078894, IMG submission 67506) | Freshwater lake microbial communities from Lake Michigan, USA - Su13.BD.MLB.SD (version 4) (version 4) | ecosystem: Environmental > Aquatic > Freshwater > Lake | place: Lake Michigan... | reverse complement strand
CAGACGGGAGCAGGGGGAACGCCTTATGGTTCAGGCCTACCAGTGCCCCTTGGTGTCGTCTATTGGAGGGAGTGTCGTTCTTTAATGGCCTATACTGACCAAGAAGTGAGCGGTCGGCGGATTTTCGCAATTGGCGCGGTGGCATTGCTGCACGCAGGGGTGGGCTATGCGCTCGTCACTGGTCTTGCATATAATGCGACCCAAGAGCTGATCGAAGATCTCAAGACGTTCGATGTGGCGCCTGACGAGCCTGAAAAGCCCGAGGAGCCGCCACCACCACCGCCTAAGGTGGATTTGCCGCCGCCGCCCAAGGTGACTGTGCCGCCGCCGGTGGTGACGTCGCCCGTGGTGACAACCAATACCTTGTCGACGCAAGCTGTTATCGCGCCACCGCCTCCGCCGGCACCCCCGGCACCGCCGGCTCCGCCGCGCGTGGCAGAGCGCGCAACGCAGCGCGGGGGGTCGATTTCGGATGAAGATTATCCGTCATCGTCCATCCGCAATGAAGAGCAGGGGACTGCAGTTGCAACTTTCACCGTCGGTACGGACGGGCGCGTTGTGGCATGTAATGCGTCCGGCGCGAGCTCCACGCTTGATGCCGAGACGTGCAAGCTCATCATGCGTCGCTTCCGCTTCAGGCCTGCAAAGGATGCTAGCGGTCAGCCGATTGAGGAAACTCGGTCGCAGCGGGTGACATGGCGGTTGCCCAAATAAGCGTAGTTCTGTCCATTCGATTTGATCAGTTTTGAGAGGAAGTTTTAGTTATGACCACCGCAGCTGAAGCAACTGCTGTTGCGACAAAGCAGTTCGGCCTGATGCAGGCCCTCGAAGAAGGCGGCCCGATTTCTTGGGCAATTTTTCTGACCATGGTCGTGATGTCGGCCGTTTCTTGGTACATCATGTTCACCAAGCTCATCGAGCAAGGCAAAGTCATCAAGCAGGGCAGTGAAGGCGCCCGCAAGTTTTGGACGTCGACCAGCGTGAAAGACGGCCTCAACAAGTTTGAAAAAGACACGGCCTATCGTCAGCTCGTTGACGATGCGCTTCTTGCTGATGAACAGCATGGCAAGCTCATCGATGCGCAGGACCAGCATGAGTGGCTGCAGTCCTCAATGCAGCGCAGCCAGGCTGCGATCAACTCAAAGCTGAGCTCGGGCCTCGCCTTCTTGGCGACGGTTGGTTCGACTTCGCCGTTCGTTGGTCTGCTCGGTACCGTTATCGGCATTTACAACGCGCTGATCAAAATCGGCGCAACCGGCGACGCATCGATTGATAAGGTTGCCGGCCCGGTCGGTGAAGCCTTGATCATGACGGCCATTGGTCTCGTCGTCGCCGTTCCGGCGGTTATGGGCTATAACTGGCTGCAGCGTCGCAATAAGCTCATTGCTGAGCAGATGAGCACATTCTGCAGCGATCTGCATGGTTATATGACGTCGAACGGCGCTGTCCGTCCGACGACTAAGGCTGCCGCTCCTGCGGCTGCTAAGCCGGCCGCCGCGAAGGCTTAATGAGATTGGGCACGGCAGGCCTATGTCTGCCGTGCCAGTTGATCTGGGAGGCGCAGCACCGTCTGCGCTCTCCTTTACGACCAAAAAGATAGGAATAAGCCTATGGGCATGAGTGTTGGCGGAGAAGGTGGTGACGACGCCCCGCTGTCGGACATCAACACGACCCCACTTGTGGACGTGATGTTGGTTCTGCTCATCATCTTCCTGATCGCCGTCCCGGTGGTTATTAAGACGGTTGAGGTGACGCTTCCCAAGCTTTCGTTCCAAGCAACGACTTCTAAGGCCGAAAATGTCATTCTGACCGTGCGTAACGGCCCGGATGGCGCCTGCGAAGTTTATTGGAACGCAAGCCGCATGAATTCGACCGAACTTCTGACGCGTGCAGCAGCTCGGTTCAAGGCAGAGTCTGACCGTCTTGGCCCAGACGCGACCGACCCGGATCTGTTCCCTGAAGTCCACATTCGTGGCGACAAGCGGACACAATATCGGTGCATCGGTGGTGTGGTGTCGATCATGCAAAGCGCGGGTTTCATTCGCGTCGGATTTATCTCGTCGCCGGTCATCTAAGACCGACCTCGAGTGTTTGGAGAATAGACCATGGCAATGAGTGCACCCAAGGGGGACTCGTCCGAACCGATGGTGGAAATGAACACGACGCCGCTGATCGACGTCATGCTCGTGCTCCTCATCATGTTTATTATTACGCTGCCACCGCCAACCCACGCGGTGAAAATCGATCTGCCGCAGGATTGCGCGCCGAACTGCCCGCCTCCTCCTGAGGTGCTGCCGACTAAGAACGTGCTCTATGTGAGCCCGGGCGGTGTCGTCACATGGAATGGCGCTCCGGTGAGCTGGAGCCAGCTGGATCAGCTTCTCATGGACACGCAAGATCCTGTGAAGTTTCCGCTGACCCCGGAATTGCATATGCAGCCGGATGCAATGGCCCCTTATGACACTGTTGACCGTGTTCTGGCTCGTGCCAAGCGGGCCAAAGTATCGAAGATGGGCTTTGTCGGCAACGAGGCGTATCGCACCACTTTCTAAGCGGTAGCGTTACGAGCGAAGATTAAAGGGCGGCTCTGCGGGGTCGCCCTTTTTCTTTGGGATGCTCTTCCCGTTAAAGCGCTGCGAAGGGCTGTGACCCAATTCGAGTGTTAAGTCCGATCAACTCGCCAGCATGTAGCCACTGCCAAAGGTGGGCGGAGACAAGAGCTTCAACTGAACAGCGGCTCAGCTATCAAATTGAAGCTTTGCCAAGCGGGAGTAGAGCCCACCCTGGGTTGTGAGCGCGTCATGACGACCTTCTTCCAAAATGCGGCCCTCATCCATCACGATGATCCGGTTTGCAGCGCGCACGGTCGCCAAACGGTGTGCGATGACGATGGTGGTGCGCCCAGTCATCAGCTTTTCCAGCGCGTCTTGAACCAGTCGTTCGGATTCCGCATCCAGTGCCGAGGTTGCTTCATCGAGGAGCAAGATCGGCGCGTTGCGCAAAATGGCCCGCGCAATGGCTAGTCGCTGACGCTGCCCACCGGATAGCCGCGCGCCACCTTCCCCCATGAATGTATCAAGGCCCTGAGGCAGCTTGCGGAGAAACTCGGCCGCATTGGCACTTTCGGCGGCGGCCCAAAGCTCCTCATCGGATGCGTCCCAGCGGCCATAGCGCAAATTGTCGCGCGCGCTGGCGGCAAAAATGACGGTTTCTTGGGGAACCATCGCGATCCGGCCACGGACGTCTGCTGGGTCTGCATCGGGCAAGGGCACGCCATCCACGCGCACTGTGCCAGCTTCCGGGTCATAGAAACGCTGGATCAGCTGGAACAGGGTCGACTTGCCAGCACCAGACGGCCCAACAACGGCGACGGTCTCGCCCGGTTCGATGGATAGGGAGAAATCTGTAAGAGCCTTGGTTTCTGGACGAGTTGGATAACGGAAGGTGACGTGCTCAAACGCGACACGGCCTTCAGAAGGGGTTGGCAGAGCAATGGGCTTGGCAGGTGCAGCAATGCCAGGGCGCTCAGAAAGTAATTCAGCTAGGCGCTGCGCGGCCCCGGAACTGCGGATAAGATCGCCATAGACTTCGCTCAGAGCGCCAAAGGCCCCCGCGACAAAACCGCCGGTCAGCACGAATGCCGCAATTTCACCCTCCGTCATCAGGCCTGCTTGCACATCCAGAGCCCCTTGCCACATGACCAGCGTGATCGCGCCAAAGGTGATAAGGATGAGTGCGGCGGTTAGAAAGGCGCGCGTGCGAATGCGGACTTTTGCGATGGCAAAGGCAGATTCAACTGCCCCGGAAAAGCGTTGTCCTTCGCGCTTCTCCTGACCAAACGCCTGCACAATTTTCATCGCGCCCAAAACTTCATCAACAATAACGCCAACATCAGCAATGCGATCTTGGCTTTTGCGGGACATGTCTCTGAGCCGTCGTCCGATGAACAAAATGGGACCGAGAACGAGCGGAATGCCCAATAGCAGCATTGCGGTCAGCTTTGGGGATAGGGTGAAGAGATAGGCCAGTCCGCCAATCGCCAGCACCAAATTGCGAAGAGCCACAGATGCCGTTGTGCCGACCACTTGTTCAATTAGGGTTGTGTCCGCCGTCAGTCGAGACGCAACTTCTGCAGGTCGATTAACTTCAAAATAGCTTGGTGACAGCCTTAGCAAGTTGTTGACAACAGCCGATCTCAAATCCGCGACAACGCGCTCCCCCAGCCAAGACACAAAATAGAAGCGAGATGCAGTCGCCAAAGAGAGAATACTGACGACGCCCAAAAGATATTCGAACCAGCGCCCAATGTCGCCGCCCGACTGTGCAAAGCCGCGGTCAATGACCAAGCGGAAGCCATTGGGAATGGCCAATGTCGCGCTTGCCGCAACAATCAGGGAGATCAGCGCACCCGTAATGATAAGAGGATAGCGCTTGGCATAGAGCCAGACCATGCGGAGATTGCCAATTGACCGCGAAGCGGCTGGCGTCATTTCTTGTTCACCCATGACAGGCGCCTAGCAGGGCGAAGGGTTCGGCTCAATGCGGCGTTATGCATATTGTGCGTTGCACAAATCTTTGACTTGGCCCACAACTGGCATGGGGAAAAACTTTTTATGCTCTACAACGCCTATGAATTTCAGCGTGCATGGCTGGCCAGTGCAAGCGCTTTTGCGTCGGCCAGTGCAGAATGGCTCGGTAATCCGGCAAATCCCTTTGGTTATTTGGGTGGCGGCCCCGCGCTGGCTGCTGCATTGGATGTCTTTTCCCACGCCGCCGCGCCGCGTGGAAAACCCGACTTTGGCCTGCATCAAACCGAGATTGACGGGCGCGTTGTTTCGGTCGTGGAAGAGATTGTTCACCGCAAACCCTTTGGCCAGCTCAAGCGGTTCGTGCGCGAGGGCATGGTTGGATCCCCCAAGCTGTTGATTGTCGCCCCCATGTCGGGCCATTTCGCGACGCTGCTGCGCGGCACGGTGGAGCGGATGCTCCCCAGTCACGATGTCTACATCACCGATTGGCGCGATGCGAAGGCCGTTCCGGTTGGGGACGGAAAATTCGATCTGGACGATTATATTGATTATGTGATCGAATTTTTGGAAGTCATTGGCCCGGACGCGCATGTGCTTGCCGTGTGTCAGCCCTCCGTTCCCGTCTATGCGGCAACGGCGATCATGTCGGCAGATGATCATCCCTGTTTGCCGCGCACATTGACCATGATGGGCGGCCCAATTGATACGCGTCGGGCCCCAACCGCTGTCAATCAACTGGCCATGGAACGGCCCTTTGCTTGGTTCGAACAAAATGTCATAGCGCGCGTTCCCACCGGATATCCGGGGAGCGGGCGAAAAGTCTATCCGGGCTTTCTGCAGTTATCCGGTTTCATGGCCATGAACCTCGGCAATCATTTGATGAGCCATTGGGAGATGTTCAAACATCTGGTCGACGGCGATGGCGAAAGTGCTGACGCAACCAAGGCATTTTACGACGAATATCGCTCTGTTGCCGATATGACGGCGGAGTTTTACCTGCAGACAATCGATCAGGTATTTCAGCGGCATTTGTTGCCCCAAGGCGCATTTTCGCACCGGGGCCGCAAGGTTGATCCCGGTGCCATCACCAAAGTGGGCGTGCTCGCCATTGAAGGAGAGCGGGACGATATTTCAGGGCTGGGTCAGACCAAGGCCGCGCTGGATATTGCGACCAATCTGCCAGAGGCGCGCAAGAAATATTATATGGCCGAAGGCGTTGGCCATTATGGCATTTTCAACGGCGGCAAATGGCGCACCGATATTGCGCCTGTCGTGGAAGATTGGATTGCCCAACATAACGCCTAGCCAGACTGGGCAGCGTGTTGGTTATGGCAAGAGCAATAGGGCAGTGAGCCCGATAAGCCCGATCCAGAGGACCGCGATTGCCGCAGCCCCTCCCCAGCTTATCGGCCGTTGAGCCGCTTGGGCGGCAATTGCCCGGTTCTCAGCATAAAGCTGGTCTGGCACAAGTTTCAGAAACAGCCAGATCCCAAGCGGGATCAGAACCGCTTCGTCCAACACGCCCAATATCGGAATAAAATCGGGGATGAGATCAATCGGCGACAACGCATAGGCCGCAATGACCATACCCAATAAACGCGCCAGCCAGGGCGTGTCCGGGTGCCGGGCGGTGAGCCAAACAGCGTGCGCCTCAATGCGTAATGTGCGGGCAAGGGCGCGAAGCTGATCCATTAAAATCCTAAAGCGCGATATCGTTGAGCGACGTTGGGGAATCCATAGCTTTTGACTCGTATCGAATGAAGGTCGTAAATCCAGAAAGGGACTCGTCCATTTGTAATATTGTTACGCGTTAGAAGCGAGAGGAAAGCATATGCCTATTGTGAGCAAAGAAGAGCTTTTTGGCATGGTCGGCCAAACAGTTGGAACGTCTGACTGGCTGCTGGTCGATCAGGATCGTGTGAACAAGTTTGCCGAAGCGACAGGTGATTTTCAGTTTATCCACGTTGATCCTGAAAAGGCGAAGCTGACACCCTTTGGAGGGCCGATTGCCCATGGATTTCTGTCCTTGTCGCTGCTTCCCGTTCTGACCGCTCAGGCAAATTTGCCGCGTCTTGATGGCGTGAAGATGGGCGTCAATTATGGCGGCAACAAAACGCGCTTCATTGCGCCTGTAAAAGTGGGCAAGCGCGTGCGCGGCCATTTCAAGATGCTTGAGCTTGAAGAAAAACGCCCCGGTCAGTTTCAACAGACCATGGAATTCACGCTTGAAATCGAAGGCGAAGAGAAGCCAGCCCTGATGGCGGAATGGATCACCCAGTTTTTTATCTAATCGACCAAAAATTTGCATTAACAGGAGAAGAGAATGCGTAGTGCCGTCATTGTTTCAACCGCACGCACGCCGATTGGCCGGGCCTATCGCGGTGCCTTTAATATGACCCCATCGCCGACTTTGTCGGCTTATTCCATCCGTGCCGCAGTTGAGCGCGCAGGGATTGATCCAGCCGAAGTCGACGATGTGTGCTGGGGCTCTGCATTGCAGCAGGGCAGCCAGGCTGGCAATACGGCGCGCACAGCATTGCTGCGGGCTGGTTTGCCGATCAGCGTTCCGGGCATGACCATTGATCGCCAATGTTCGTCGGGCCTGATGGCCATTGCGACGGCCGCAAAGCAGATTGTCTCTGACAATATGGATATCTGCATCGGCGGCGGCGTGGAATCGATCAGCCTGGTGCAAACGCCGGAAATGCGGGTGGCGCCTGATCCTGAGTTGCTGAAAATGCACAAGGATATCTACATGCCGATGCTGCACACAGCAGAGGTGGTGGCCGCCCGCTATAAGGTGAGCCGCGATCGGCAGGATGAATATGGCTTCCAGTCGCAGATGCGTACCGCTGCGGCACAAGCCGCTGGCAAATTTGATGATGAAATTGTCGCCTGCACGGCGACAATGGCTGTCACCAACAAGGAAACGGGCGAAGTCACGCACAAGGACGTGACGCTGACCAAGGATGAAGGCAACCGCGCCGACACCACGCTGGAAGGCCTGAAGTCCTTGAAGCCCGTGCTTGGCCCGGATCTCAACATCACGGCGGGCAATGCAAGCCAATTGTCCGACGGATCTTCGGCAAGCGTGCTTATGGAAGAGTCGCTGGCTGCCAAAAAGGGCCTGACGCCGCTGGGTCGCTATGTCGGCATGGCCGTTGCTGGCACGGAGCCCGACGAAATGGGCATTGGCCCGGTTTTCGCAATCCCCAAGCTGCTTCAGCGCTTTGGCCTGAAGATGGACGATATTGGTCTTTGGGAATTGAACGAAGCCTTCGCCGTGCAGGTGCTCTATTGCGCAGATCGGTTGGGCATCCCCATGGATCGCCTGAACGTTAATGGCGGCGCAATCTCGATCGGCCATCCTTATGGCATGTCGGGTGCGCGCATGGTTGGCCATGCCCTGATTGAAGGCAAGCGTCGGGGCGCCAAATATGTCGTCATTACGATGTGCATCGGTGGCGGACAGGGCGCGGCAGGGCTGTTTGAAGTCCTCTAATCGACCCTGCGGATTCGCAAATGAAGAGGCGGCCCTTTGGGTCGCCTCTTCTGTTTTGGCGTTGGGCGCTTTAGAGGGGGCGGTGTGACGATCACGCGCCTCTCTCTCACGGATTTCCGATCCTATTCTGAATGCATGATCGCACCGGGGCCGGGCCTTGTTGTGCTCACGGGTGAAAATGGGGCGGGTAAAACCAATATCTTAGAGGCTGTTTCCCTGCTGGTGCCGGGGCGTGGCCTGCGCGGTGCGCCTCTTTCTGAAATTGCCCGCCAAAATGGGCCGGGCGGGTTCAGCGTGGCCGCGCGGCTGGGCGATATTGATCTTGGCACGGGCACGCGCGCGGACGCCCCGGATCGCCGATTGGTGCGGATCAATGGGGCATCTGCCTCCGCCGTGACGCTGGCGGAATGGGTGTCGGCCCTATGGCTGACGCCCGCCATGGATCGGCTCTTTCTGGAGGGCGCATCAGAGCGACGACGCTTTCTTGATCGCTTGGTTTTGGCCTTGGTCCCCGGCCATGCGTCTCACGCATCGCGCTATGAGGCCGCCATGCGGCAGCGCAACCGCTTGCTGGGCGATGACGCGCCTGCCGACCCAGATTGGCTGGCAGCACTTGAGGCGCAGATGGCCAATCATGGCATGGCCCTTGCCGAAGCACGCGCTGAGGTGGTGGCGGCGCTGTCAGAGCGGTTGAGGCTGCAGCCAGACGGGCCATTTGCACGCGCCTCCTTGGCGCTGGAAGGGTGGACGGCATCAGCCGATTTTCTGGATCAATTGCGCCTCAATCGGTCGCGCGATGCCGCTGCCGGGCGGGCGCTTATCGGCCCGCATCGTGTGGATCTTTTGGTGACCCATTTGGCGAAGGATCAGGCAGCCGCCCTGTGTTCGACAGGCGAGCAAAAGGCCTTGTTGTTGGGGATCATCTTGGCGCATGCCGCCCTGATCGCGGATCGCACGGGCAGGCCACCCATTTTGCTTTTGGATGAAGTGGCAGCTCATCTCGACCCCATGCGTCGCGCGGCCTTGTTTGAGCAATTGCGGACAACAGGCGGTCAGGTGTGGATGACGGGAACAGAGGCCGCGCTTTTTGCGGAAGCCGGGGCTGGTGCCATGCGGCTCGTCGTTCAAGACGGCCAGGTCAAAGCTTAAGCGAGCGCCTTGCCCGATTCCCGCAGATCAAGGCTTGCGGTAAAGAGCGGGGATTGGAGGCGCTGAAACGCCCCCGGCGTCATTCCCGTATATCGGCGAAATTCGCGGTTGAGATGCGATTGATCAAAAAAACGTAAGGCCGCCAGCTCTGCTTCATCGGCCTGGCTTAAGCCGCGCATTGCGGCCGCCATGTCGAGAAAGCGACATCTTTGTAAAACCGCCTTTGGCGACAGGCCAAAGCTGGCAAGGCAGCGCCGCTCCAACTGACGTGGGGAAAGGCCCAGCAGCTTTGCTGCCGCCTCTACCTTGATGGTGCTGTCACTGCGGGCAATGGATTCAAAGCTCGCGACAACGGGGTCGACACGATTGCGGCCGACATGATCCAACTGACGCTCAATCACTGCCTCCATGCGTTCGACGCAGGCCTCATCATTTGGCGCGTCGCTGGCCGCGAGCATGAGCGCATCGACAATCGCCGGGTCCCACGCTTCTTTCAGCGGAACAATACGGTCTGCAAATTGGGGCGCCGGGCTATCAACAAGCGATGTCCAAGCACTTGGCCGGAAGGAAAAGGCGGCGACGGAGAAGGGACCGCGCACGCGAACTTTAAGGGCCCGGCTGTTCGCGCCGAAAAGGAGGGGCCCATGCAGATTTTCCCACGTGCCGCCATTCCACCAAGCCCAGTCGCCGCGCAACAACACTCGAACAAAGGCATTGTCGGCCATCAATAGGTCTTCAAATTCCAGCTCATCGGGAAGATTGGCGCTGACAAGATAATGGCGGCGTAAAAAGGGGAGGAGTTTTGCGCTGGGCGCAAAATTACGTGATGAAATCATTGCCCCCCCTCAAACCCAGATGCTTGCCCCAAATGGTGGGGGCTATTCACCACAAAGTGCGCAAATTTACACGCGAAAAAAGATGCTGCACCATTATCTCGACCGAGACGAGGCTATATACGGCAAAAGCGCAACGAACTTGCCGATCCCTCCCCAAAAGGGCTAGGACGGCACTATGTCTATCGCACCCAATACTCTCGACCTGATTGGCAATACGCCCATGGTTCGGCTCGAAGGTCCGTCGGCAGAGACGGGCTGCACTATTCTCGGCAAATGTGAATATGCCAATCCGGGCGCTTCGGTGAAGGATCGGGCCGCGCTGTTCATTGTGGAAGATGCAGAGGCCAGAGGCGTTTTAAAGCCGGGCGGCACAATTGTGGAAGGAACTGCGGGCAATACCGGTATCGGCATTGCGCTTGTCGCCAATGCCAAGGGATACCGCACCATCATTGTGATGCCCGATACGCAAAGCCGCGAGAAGATGGATACGCTGCGCGCTTTGGGGGCAGAACTGGTGCTGGTTCCGCCAGCACCCTTCGCCAATCCGGGCCATTTTGTGCACACATCGCGCCGCATTGCTGAAGAAACGCCGGGGGCAGTCTGGGCCAATCAATTTGACAATATCGCAAACCGTAAGGCCCATATTCTGGGCACAGCGGAAGAAATTTGGGCGCAGACCGAGGGGCGGATCGATGGCTTCACCTGTGCCGCAGGCACGGGGGGCACAATTGCCGGTGTCGGCATGGGGCTGAAGGCGCATCGCGACGATATTGTCATTGCGTTGACCGACCCATTTGGGGCGGCGCTCTATAATTATTACGCTCATGGGGAATTGAAGGCCGAAGGAAGCTCGGTTGCCGAAGGAATTGGCCAGGGCCGGATCACCGCCAATCTGGAGGGCGCGCCCATCGACACGCAATTTCGGATCTCTGATGAAGAGGGGCTGTATTGGGTCGCCCGCATGTTGCGCGAAGAAGGGCTATGCCTTGGCCTGTCATCTGGCATCAACATTGCCGGTGCCGTTGCCCTTGCGCGCCAATTGGGGCCGGGGAAAACAATCGCGACGATCTTGTGCGATACAGGTTTCCGTTATCTGTCGACGCTCTATAACCCCCAATGGCTGCGGTCGAAGGGTCTTCCCGTTTTTGACTGGCTAAAGGAGGCTCCATGACGTCGCGAGATGGATATGATGATCGGCGCGAAAGTTGGCGGCGCATCCGGGTTGGCCTGACAGGATTGGTCGGCATTTTATTGATCATTGGCCTTGCGAGCGCGATGCTGGAACGCATTGGCCCAAGCGCAAGCCCAGTGGAGGCGACGCGCAGCGGAGAGGCTGCCAAGCCTGTCGAGACCAAGAATGAGCCGTTGGCCGAATTGGGGGTTGCGCCGGGTGCGGCGGCCCCTGCTGATGAAGGCAGTGCTCCCAAAAAATGAAACGGGGGCTGCTGGCGGCCGCGCTGCTGGCAGGATGCGCTCCATCCGGGCCGAGCACGGAGCGGCCCACACTCCATCTCCTCACAACTTCCTCCCTTTTCTGGGGAGAGGGCGACATCGCCTCTGCCGTACAGCGCAAGACAGAGCGTCCACCCCTGATCGGCCATTTGGAGTCCGCATGGCGCATTGTGCCATTGGATATTGCGCGGCCAGGCCAGCTTAAATCTGTCTCTCTTCTCTTCATCATTCAGCCCCAAGCCCTTGCCCCGGATGAGCTTGTCGCCTTGGATGATTGGGTCCGCGCTGGTGGGCATGTCTTAATCCTTGCGGACCCCGATTTGCGTCGATCCTCTTCGCTTCCCAAGGGGGATGCCCGGCAACCGCCGCCCTCAACCTTGCTCTTACCGCTGCTGACCCATTGGGGCCTGACATTGGTCCCAGATCCGCCGGGTGCGCCGCTGCGTGTCATCCGATCTGCAGACGGGCTGGTTCCAGCCCCCGGCAGCGGTCGCTGGATCAGCCAATCGCGGGACTGCACGGTCACGGCCGCTGTCATTGCCCGCTGCACCTTGGGCAAAGGTGTGGCTGTCAGCGTGGCGGACGCAGATTTTGCGATTTCAGCAAAAGACTCGGCAACACAAGAGGCCGCGCAGAGGCTCATCGACCAGCTTCTGGAGGGGCTCGCCCCAAATCAAAAGAGAACAAAAGAAGAAAATCGAGCTGGAAAGGGGAAGATTTAGACGTAAATCACTCAATTTAGGCCTGAAATCCCCATTTCACCCGCGAAATCCCTTGCTGTCCCCAAGAATCGCTGATAGTCAATCTATCCGTCAGATTGGGGCGGGGCTGTCCTGATTCTTCTTTGAATTGGCCGGGCGCGGCAGGGTGCTGTGATCCGGGTTTGGCCCGCCTTTGCCCCCGTGACGCAGAGGGGTGTTGTGGGCGACAGAGAGCTATTCAGGGGACATGCGCTGAACGCGATTGACGGCAAAGGCCGCGTCGCTGTTCCCGCTTTCCTGCGCTCTGCAATTGAGAAGAACGGCGATGGCCGCGTCCTCATTATCGCCAAGCACCAGCAAGATCCCTGCCTGACCGGATATGATCGCGGCTGGTCGCGTCTGCTGCATGATCGGCTGGAGCGTGAGGAAGAGCGGGAGCGCGCAGCGGGCCGTGACTTTGACTATTTCAACAGCAATCGCCGCGCCTTTGGCTTGGTCGAAGAAGTCCCCTTTGACGCCAGCGGGCGTTTTATTCTGCCCACATTTTTCCGCGCCAAAGCGCAGTTGACGGAACTCGCCTTCTTCTTTGGTACGGGCAATACATTTGAAATTTGGAACCCCAATCTCCTCATCGACACGCCCGGAATTGATGAGGAAACCAAGGATGTGGCTGCCTTCCTCATGGCAGAACGAGGTGTGCGGTAATGCCCCAGATCGCACCCCATATCCCCGTCTTGCTGGATGAAGTCATCGATGCGCTCGCCATCAGCCCCGGCGAAACGCATATCGACGGCACATTTGGCGCAGGCGGCTATAGTCGCGCGATGATCAAGGCTGGCGCAAAGGTCATTGCCTTTGACCGTGATCCTGATGCCATTGCAGCTGGGCGGGATGCCGATCTCCAAGACCTCACCCTGGTCGAAGATCGCTTCTCCAACATGGCCGCACATATCGATGCGCCCGTTGATGGGGTGACGCTCGATATCGGCGTCTCCTCCATGCAAATTGATCAGGCTGAACGTGGTTTCTCATTTCAGAGCGATGGTCCGCTTGATATGCGGATGGAGCAATCCGGCGAGACAGCCGCAGACTTCGTCAATACGGCCGACGAGGCTGAGATTGCCGATGTCATCTACCGTTATGGCGATGAACCCAAATCGCGGCGAATTGCGCGCGCCATTGTCGCTGCCCGCCCAATGACGCGCACGGCCGAGCTTGCGGCAGTTGTTCGCAAGGCCAGCGGCTGGCGCATGGGGCAGAAGGCCGATCCAGCAACCCGGACATTTCAGGCCATCCGCATTCACATCAACCGTGAACTGGGTGAGCTGGAAGATGGTCTTGTTGCGGCAGAAAAGGTTTTGAAGCCGGGCGGTCGTCTGGCTGTTGTGACCTTTCACAGCCTTGAAGATCGGATTGTGAAGCGCTTCTTGCGGGATCGTAGCGGGCAAAATCCAGCCGGATCGCGCCATATTCCGGTTGTGGCATCCCAAGGCCCGGCGGCGACCTTTGAAGCTGTGGCCAAAGCGGTTCGGCCATCCGAACGTGAACTCACCCATAATCCTCGCGCGCGATCAGCAACATTGCGTGTCGCGCGCCGCACAACTGCCCAATCCCGCCCTTCAGACATAAGAGGTGCTGCATGATCGCTCACAAATTTCGTCCCGTTGTTTGGGTCGTCGGGTGTGCTTTCGCCGCGACTGCCCTTTACACCGTCTCGCTCGGCGTCGCGTCAGAGCGCACGCGCATGGAAGATTTGGATCAGCAGATCGCCATGACGCAGCGCGATATTCGGCAATTGCAGACCGAAATGGGCACGCGGGCTTCTTTGCGGCAACTTGAGCGCTGGAATGTCGAGGCACTTGCATTGTCTGCGCCCAAGGCGGGTCAATTCCGGGCAACAGAATCGGCGCTGAAGTCGATTGATGGTGGCACGCTGCCCGCGGATGGCTTTACACCGCCACCCGTTATGGTTGCGGCTGCCACCCGTCCAGCAACCGCTCCGGCGGCGCCGGCGGAACAGAAAATTGCAATGGCATCTGCCCCCGCTGCGTCTGCTCCCGCCTCGACCAGCAAGGCTGTGAGCAGCAAGCCGCAGGCGACGGCCAGCAAGACAACATCCAACAAGGCAACGGCGGCCAAGGCCCAGCGCTTTGCGATGCTTGACCGCGCTTTGGTGGACAAGCGGACGTTCAACGAAATTCTGGTGCGCGCTGAAAGCGAGAGCCGGACGGGAGCTGGAAAGGGCAAAACGGCTCCGTGACAACGCTCGTCGCCCGGACGGACAGAACGCGTTACGCCAAACTTAAGGAACAGTCGCTCGCGATTGCCCATCAACGGCTGATGGTTCTGATGCTTCTTTTTGGCGCGGTGGCCTGTGTCATCGCGCTTCGGCTTTTGTGGCTGACGGTTTTTTCAGATGGGGCCAATGGACGTTTGGGGCCGGACGCCCTTTTGCCGCCGCGCGCCGATATTGTGGACCGCAATGGCGAAGTTCTGGCGCGCACAATGGATGCCTGGTCAATTGGCATCCATCCTGACCGCCTGCTGAATCGCCCAGGCGATCTTGCGCCCAAGCTTGCAGCGCTGATGCCCGAGCGAACAGAAGCCCAGTATCTGCAGCTTTTGAAGTCAGGCATGACCTTCACCTATTTGCGCCGCCGCGCTATGCCGGAGCTTGTCGCCAAGGTGAATGCGCTGGGGGAACCCGCCATGGCCTTTTCGCGGGAGCCTGAACGTCTCTATCCGCAATTGACGCTGGCGGCGCACGTGCTCGGCTATACCGATATGGATGGCAAGGGCGTGATGGGTATGGAGCGGGTGCTGGATGCCCAATTGACGGATAAGGCAGGGCGCAAA
>Ga0078894_10002082_pt1 | contig 15031 bp, 13 predicted proteins | sample LauGreSu1BDMLBSD_2_FD_67506 | JGI IMG/M metagenome (GOLD analysis project Ga0078894, IMG submission 67506) | Freshwater lake microbial communities from Lake Michigan, USA - Su13.BD.MLB.SD (version 4) (version 4) | ecosystem: Environmental > Aquatic > Freshwater > Lake | place: Lake Michigan... | reverse complement strand
ATTATATAATTATTACTTTTTTGCTTTTTTTCATTTTTTTTATTTTTTTCATTTTCCTTCAATACTAAAATACATTCACTAAACTCAAAAGATCATCTTGGACATTATCCATTTCTATCATTTTCAAAACAACATTTTCCAATATTCTTATAAACATTTCCAATTTATTTTTTATTTTATCGTATATATATCTGCTATATAGTGTATCTTCTATTACTTTTTTTATATTATTCATTATTGTTTTTTTATCTATTTTTTCATATTTCAATGTTATATTTGATATATTTTTTTGTTGTATATAATTGTCAAACACAATTGTTGAAAAATTATCAAATATTAACTGTTTCAATTCCTCCATAAATTCTATTTCGATCATATCTAAATGTTCCTTTGTGTCATATGTATCATATCTTAAAAATAATTCTGAAAAATAATGTGATACAGTGGCATTGTTTATTTTCATTTTATTTTTTCTCGCATCATATTTTCTTTCTAATTTTTCTGTCATTGGTATATTTTTCATTATTGATATTTGTTTGCAATATAAACAATTGGTGATAATAAAATAATTGTTCTTGTGTTCAAATACACGATAATTCTTCTTTATGTTTGAAAGCAACATATTGATAAGACAATTGGTATGTATGAAATGTCCACAACTCAATTTATTGTCTGTTTCTTCTAGACAAACAAAACAACAATCTGATTTTTTATTTGTTTTGTAATTTATACAAGGTGATTTTATCATCGATACAATTGAATTTGCAACATTTTCTATTTCTTTTTCTTCTTTTTCATTCTTTTTGTTTTGATGAACATGACATAAACCAGATTCGTGTGTTGTTTTTTTAGTACATTTACAACCTTTTTTAGTTTTTGATTTGCATCTCTTTGGTTTAATATACACATTCACAGAACTATTCAAATTTGAATATACCATAACTGAATTTTGTTGGTTATTTAAATTATCTTCATGATTGCGATTTTTTTCTGATTTCAAATGTACATGACAAAGTCTCATGCCATTGAATGGTTCAGTATTCACTGAAACTCTCATTTTGCATGGTTGGTTTAATTTTGTTAAAGAATTGCAAAACATTTTAAGTAATGATAATATAGTGTGATTTTTTATTAGTTTAAATTAATAAAAAATCAATTTTTAAAAAAGAATAAAAAATAATAAAAAAAGTTGTACTGTTTATGTGTACATAAAAGGGATTTTTTCATTTTTTGTTTCCTTGACATGTAATAAGACATCTATATGTTCTCTGGTTAATTTTATAGGGAGTGTTATATTTATTTTTGAAGTTGACAAATTCATTTCTTTCACAAAAGAACCTAATAATTTATTTGTATTAATTTTCATACATATTGTTTCTATACATCTTCTCAGTTTACGAACACCACTTTCTTCATTTGTATATTTATCAATTATATATTTCAACACATCATTATCAAATATCACTTCTTCATTGTTTAATTTAAAATTATCCAAAAATTCCTTCACAAAAAACTTGCTAGCGATATTAATTTTATCTTTTACAGATGGATTTGGAATATTTATGATATGAAGTCTGTCTTTCAAAATAGGTGATATGTTTTCAATATCGTTAAATGAGAATATCAACAATGATTTAGAAAGATCAATAGGAATACCATTAAAATATTTATCATTGAAATCATAATTTTGAACTGGATCAGTTAAATGAATGAGAAAATTTTCAATGTCTTGTCCTTCTTTTGTATCAGATATTTTATCTAATTCATCAAAGAACAAAACAGGGTTCATTGTTTTACAATCAATAAGTGCTTGTACTATAGCACCATATTTAGAACCAACATATGTGTAATCAAAACCTAAAAAAGTACTGGAATCTTTAATTCCACCCATTGAGAAACATTTCATTGGACGGTCAAGTGATTTAGAAATACCATCTCTCACTATTTTTGTTTTACCAATACCTGGTTGTCCACACAATGCAAGTACTCTTGGTTTACTATCTGGTTGTGTGATACATTGTGCAACATAGTTTAATATTTCTTCTTTTACATCATACATCCCCCATACAGATGAATTTAAATTTGTGAATACATTTTTTATATATTCCCTTGTCATATTGTAATCACTGATATCCACATTGTATTTGCTATATTCTCCAAATGGTATTTTTGTTAAAGTATCGAACCATTCCAAACGTTTATCGTCAAGATTAGATGATTTCAATATGTTCAAGAATTTTTCTTTCAATTCTTCATCGATTTTCATTTCTGGGATTTTGGCTTTTAGTGTTTTTATTTTATTCATGTAATCAAAAAATTCATCCATTTCATCATCTTCGTCTTCGTCATATTCATCACAATCTTCATCACACTCGTCACATTCACAATCCAAATCATGCAAATCTTCTTCATTGTTTTCATTGTCTTCATTGTCTGCATCTATATCATCATTACAAAGATCACTATCACTATCACATTTATTTCTTTTTGATTTCTTGGAAATATTAAAGATCATGTTGAATGGCATAGCAAATTGTAACATTGGATTATTGCTTTTTGGAACCATTTTTTTTGTTTTGACAGTATTGATGTTTACATTTTCATCTGTACTTGTCTTTGTGTTTTGAATTTTAATAGGTTTCACAACTTTTTTTATTGTTGTGATATTCTCAATCTTTTCTTTTTCGGAGTGCTCTGCACGTCCATTATTGTCATTCTTTTTGTTATTTTCATTCAAAACATTGTTATCCTTGTTTGATTTACTACGAGTGTTATATTTTGGCAATTGATTATCTTTATCAATGTTATCATTTTGATGTTTTTTTTGATTTCTAGTCAATACCATTTTCACTGTTTTGTATATGAGATGGAAGTTGTATGTATTTATATTTCTATATGACAAAAATCAATTTTTCTATAATTATACTTTGTCACAATTCTTTAACTTTGATAACTTTAATAAATTGATATCATAACCATTCGTTTTAAATAAATCAGTCAATAATTGCAATTCTTGATGTGTATAATTAGAGATGTCTTTTCTATTCATAAATTCAATTAATGTAGAATAATCCATGGTTTGTTTCTTTTCTTTTATATCTTTACTGTTTGTTTGTTCCATTTTATAAAGATAAAAGATACGAAAGTGTTAAATATAATAAATCTCTTTATTTAAATAAAATAAATATTTGTAGAACAAATATACAAAACAAGAACACATTAATATCACTAATTTTATTTGTTAATTCATTCATCGATTGCATTAAATTATCAACATTTTTTTCTAATAATTTTATTTGTTGGTTGTTATTTTTCAACAAGATCAAGTATTTATACAATAATTTATATTGTTGTTTACAATTATCTAACAATTCTACATTATACTTTAAACATGACATTTTGATTTTATTATAATATTATAATAAAATCAGCTTTTAAATATACACATAAATATAAATATAAATACAATTATGCTTTAATTACACTTGCCATAAAATCACGAATATGAAACAACGATTCACAATCAATCATATTATAATATATGATATCGTCCATAATAATAGATTTATTGAATTCTTTGTTGTTTGATCTTGCTTCTTGATCACATTTATAAACTGCAATAATACTGTCCAATCCATTTTTCACAACACAATTATCATATATACAGTCATCTGGTATGTATTCTAATGCACTCAGTGCCTTATTTATGGATTTTAAACTGTAATCATAACAATTTTTAAAAACAAATTTATATTGAATAAGCACTTCATATAAATCAATCCATACAATACTAATACCGTATGTTTCTGGTAAGAGGTTATAACGTTCCATCAATTTATTCAATGTGTATTTCTCTACACCTGAATAATGATATAATCTCCAAGTTATATGTTTATCACAATGGAAACTTTTTAAATATAACAGAAAATCTTCCAATATTTGTTTTTCGTTATTATCATCAAGACTTTTTACACAGAATGTTTTATTTGACATGTTCGTCTTATATGTTTTATTACGAGTTGTAAATGACTGGATATTATAATATAATCCAATCATATACACTATCGAATCTTGTTTAGGAATATCAATGGATTTAATATCAATTGTATTTTCAATATCAATAAATCCATCCATTACAATAGTATTTTTGCTAACCATTGTAAATATATCATCTGGTTTCCATTTCAATTTTATTTGTTGATAACAATCACATTCAAATGTTCGTGTTGATTGTTTGTTAATTTTTATTATTCTGTTTATCAATAAAGTTCTATCAGTTTTTTCTGTATAGTCAAATAAATTAAATTGTGGTGAATGCCATGAACGAATACCATCAGAATGTGCTTTACGTTTAATAGTATTACCACAATACCAAATCATCGATATTTCACCTAATTGTTCAGCCAACAATTGTTTTGTTTTTCTCCAATTGTTATCTTTGTCATTTTTCATATTGGGATACAATTCATACATATGAGGATTGGATGGAAACCAATTATCTCCATATTTTTTCAATGTTGAATACCATTCAATACCTTTTTTTATTTTGTCTAATACTTTCTCATTTATTCTGAAATGTATAAGACCAACAGATGTGTTAATTGTATCAATATTCCATGATCTACCAATAATATAAGCTTTATGGTCTAATAAACTACTATTCAAAACAGAAGGATGTATTAAATGTCTCAATCCTTTTGTATACAAAAACATTTGTGATATATATTGTTGTTGTGATACATTTGCAATTAAATGGTTACAATCTTTCTTGTATTGTAATGTATGAAATTTAATGTCAAAAATATAATAATTATAGTGTTGTTTTTCTTCAAGTAATTCCTCAGATGGTGTACTTGTAAAATATGGTAAATAATCTTCTCTGATGATCAAATCAGGAAAACCAAATGTCTTGGTGTCAGGATCACAAACTAAACCTTGATAAATAATTGGTGTATTATTCTTGATCAGATCTCTTGTTTTTTCCAGTTTTTTATCATATTCATATTTACCAAAATTATAATCATTGAGATCAATTACATTCTCACCATATTTATTTTTTATTTGATTAATAACATAATTTTCATATTCAATGCCTTGATTGATAATATATTTCATAAAACTGTATTCATTATTTCTATTTGTGTATTCATCAAAAGACAAGATATCTTCTTTTGTGTTGTTACAGTATATTTCATAATTAATTTCGTCATCTGTTTTATATCCTTTAATTTTACCATACATTTGTAACCAATCCAATAAAGGATCATCATTAATATAATTATACAATTTTGATGCACCGATCCAGTGATAATTGATTTGTTGTTTTTTTTCAATTATCAATTCAATTATTTTTCTATTGAAATCAATTGTCATACAAGTTTCATCTGATACATTTGTGTTCATTTTGATATTAGTATTGTCACGTTTCTTATCAATATTAAATCTATAGATCATTTATAAAGTTACTTATTAAGTTATTTTGTTTAATATATTACCTAATACAAAATCAATTTTTCTTTTTTAATATTCATTTTGTCATTCATTTTGTCATTCATATGCAAATAACCTCTATTTACGTATTGATTTATTTTATTTCTATTTATAATCAACAAACTTTCACCTTCTCTATTATCATCATATACAACCTTTATGCAATGTGAAACACAATTTTGTGAATTCTCTATTTTCAATGTTTGATATTTTCTTGCATTTTCCATCAAAAAATAATAGAGATATTCAAACAAATTCATACTTGAATAATTTGATAAATAAGTAATACCAAAACCAATAAACTGTTTATTCATATAATCATGTGTCTTTTCTATTGGATAATTTGATTTTACACCACCATCTATATAATAACATTTATTGTATTCTATTGGATTGAATACAACTGGAAGGCAACTCGACATTGCACATGCATGTGTAACTAATAAATCAGGTGAGTTTAAATAATTTAAATATTCTAATTTGTTATTAGTGACATTAAAAACAGTGTATACTATTTCTTTTCCATATTTTAACTTTATATCTAATAATGTCGGAATTTGACCATCTTTATATTTTATAAATATACTTTCATAACCTTCCATTAATATTTTATTTGACAATAAAGATTTTTCATTGATCCTGTCTACAATATTTACATTTTTAATATCAAATCTGAATTTATCACTTACATCATTCACATATATATCAATTAAATCATCAATATTAAATCCCAATATTAACATTGTACATAAAAATGAACCAGCTGAAGTTCCTATAAATGTATCAATATTTTCTAAATTTATTACATTATTATCAATACAATATTTTATACAACCAAGCAGTATAAACACGTTAGTTCCTCCACCAGATACTACTAATCCTTTATAATTATCACAAATATTTGTTTTTTTATCAACATTATCATTATATTTTTTATATTTCAATTTATTCGTGTATAATGATTGATCATAACCACTACAATATAAATTAATTAACTCTTTATATTTTTGATAATCATCAAATAACAAAGCTTTATTATACTCATTTATATCTAAAATAACAGTATTGTCGATATCAGTATTATAACAATTATTATTATCTCTTAATAATATCGATTCAATTATCTGTTTTGTGTATTGTACCATATTCATATTTTTTATATCATATTTCACATTTTCATCTTTATTTACATCTATTTTAAATAATAATGAATTAGATATATTGCATATTTTAGAAGCGTATTTGTATTCATCATTATTAACCAAACTATAATCTATGAAAATATCTTCGTGGTTATCATTGTATTTTTTAAATATAAAAGGAATTAAACAACATTTCTTTATCAGTATATCTATTGTTATATTACCATGTGTTTTTTTTGTAAATAACACTGTTTTTGCTCTTGTGAAATTATAACAAACAAATATACAATTTATATTTGTCAGTTTATAAACATCTTTGAGAGTTGGTATATATTTTAATTTATCTTTCAAAGGTATCAGTAAATTATCAATAAAATATGATATATCAAATATTCCAAATGTATGATATATATTAAAAATATTATCATTTAACAAACTGTAATATTTATTAAAAATACTCACTATTTCTTTTGGTTTATATTGAAATGATAAATATACACTTACAATAGTGCTTAATGACGATGATACATAATTTTTGATTTGTTCTTGTTTAATTATATCATTTACCAATAATTTATCTATATATCCCAATATTGACATACAATACACTTCACTTGCTGAAAATATAAATGTATCAATATTGGAATAATTAGATTTTAATTTTTCAATTACAATAGTTTGATTGTTGTTTGTGATATTCGTTACTTCTTTCTCATTGTTATCATCTGTAATATTATTACAATCGTCATCTATATTATCAATATCATCAATATCATCATTTAATGAACTGTATGTATTATTTACTTTTGTTATTTTTCTTTGTCTTATATGTTGTATCATTTACAAATTTATTTTAATATATCAGTTGTATATTAAAATAATTATTTTAGATATTAATTTAATTCACAATATTTTTTTATGAATTCTATATGTTCATTGATATTATTGCACTGTTTATTTATTAAATGCATTAAATTTAATGTATGTGATAATAGATTATTATATTCGTCATCAACATCAATAGCAAAATACATTATTTCTTGTTTTGTATTATCAAATTTCTCAACTGTAAATCTTTGTTGAACATTATCTCTTTTATTTTGTGCTTTATGTAAATTTCTTTTTGCAACTTTAAACATTTCTTTTAATTCATTGGAATCTTTTTGTAATTTACTTTTCTTTATTTCCAGTTTATCCAGCAATGATTTAATAGAATTTATATTATTTAATACTGAATTGTTTTCCATTTGTTTTCTCAAATCTTTATTATCTTTTGACAATTCATCAATAAAATTTGGAACTAATCTTTCTATTTCAAATTCTATTTCATCAATATTATTCATAAAAACATTCAAATCATATACTAAATATGTTTTCATTTTACTAAACTTATTTGGAGAAGTATCACTCACAGTAAATAATTCTATATCATTTTCATTATTAATAAAACTAATACTATATTCTGTAATTATTCCTAGTTTTGATTTTTCTGATTTTACCATTTTTAAAAAATTATTTAACTGAATACATATTTGCTCAAAATGATTTAAATGTACTTTATTTTTTTCATTTTGCATATTTATACGATGTTCTTGTGATAATTTCATTAATTCTGGATAACAATCACAAACCTCATATATATGTTTATGGTCTATTCTAAATAATTCAATATCATGTACATTCTCTCTACCAACTATGGAATTATTGGATTGACATTCAATTTGATATTTAGATGGATCAACATATAACAAAATACATTTACCTAATTCTTTTAATAATACAAGCAATAATATACATCTATTTTTCATTTTAAATATTTTCATTATCTGAATATTGTTTTTGTACAGAAAATTATCAAGATTTTTTATTGATTGATCTTTTCTTGGGTCATATCTCTCATGATTATTATTTTTATTTTCTCTATAATCATTGTAATTTTCATAATCATTGTAATCATCTCTTTCTTCTTTGTCATTTCTACTATCATCTCGATCGTCTCTATCATCTCGATCATTATTATCTTTATTATATTTATCATCTCGATCATCTCTTCGTTCATCTTTATCATATCTATCATCGTTTCTTCTTTCATCTTTATCATATCTATTGTCGTCATCTTTGTTTTTATTGTCATATCTTTCAGTATAATCTTCATTAGTTTTATATTTTGATTTAGTTTCTGTATCTCTTTCATTAAAAGATAAATCAGAATTAATATCTTTTGATTTACTCTTTTTAAAATAATTGACAAATGACATTTGTATATAATAATATTAATTGATATTATTATATTTTAAATGATAAAAGTTGAAAAGTAAAAAAAGATTTTATGATAAATACTAATTTACACAATTTTATTATACAATTCCATCATACCTGTACCAATTTTTGAACATTGACCAAGAATAACCGACGAACTCACACTTTTAATGGATTCTACTTCAGCTCTATAAGCTGCTATTAACATATTATCCAATGATTGTTCAAATGAAGCTTTTGTCAATGGACCTGTTTCATTTCTGCCAATACCGTAACGTGAGACACTTGTAATAGAACCTGTGCATGTCATTGAATCTGCTAATATTTCCAAATGTACTTTATCAACATTTATTCCACCTGATGTAATTATTTCATTGAATTCTGCAATTAGAAATTTACGAACAGCCTCTATTCCAAGTGTATTGTATATTTCCCACATATTATTAACCATGCAATTTTTATAATCTATGTTTGGATTATTCATAATATCAATATAATTGGTTCCTTCTAATTCAAAAAACCACTTATTTTTATTTGGTCCACTATCTAATTTTCTAAAATATGATTTTTCAATGTTTTCAACACCTGAAATTTTTATATTGCATATATATTGATAAACAATATCTCTTATATAATAATAATCTTTATTATCTTCATCAATAAATGTATTTCTTTTTTTATCTGTTTTTTTAACATTATCAATTTGTTTTCTGAAATTAACTATATCTTCCATATTAATTCCATTTGTTTTTATGTAAACATCAATTATTCCAATGTTATCAGGTGAATATACACATGTACAACTTGGAAGATCTTTTTCTATTTTATTTGATATTTGTTTCAATGTTAATTTATATTCATATAATATATCAATATTTATATTTAATCTCATATACCATTTATAACTTGTATATCTATTGTTTATAAAAGAAGTGAAATAATCATACCAATATTTATCATTATTATTTATACTTGTGTTCGTTGTGTTGTATATTAGTGGTATAGTATCCGTAAGCAACGAATATAATCTTTTTTCGTCAAATAATTTACAAATATATTTTGCTTCATTAATATCTTTTGGTTCCTTATTCAAAGTAAATGTTATTAGTGTATGTTTCTGTTGTTTGCTTGCATCAAGCAATTCTCGAAATCTTGGAACACCTGTTGTAACTGCTGCACATGTTTTACCAGCTGAATGAAACGAGTTTAATGTCATTTGTGTTGTTGGTTCACCTAAACTTGTTGCTGAATCAACACCAACCATTTGACCTGGTTGTATTTGTGATTTGTAATATTGTTGAACTATTGTATTCTTTAATTCATCTATCAATGATGGGTAAATTTCAACTTCTTTTAATTGATCCATAATATCTGTTCTTATATTTTGCATAACATGCATTGCAACATCAAAATCTAATGTCGGATCAATTGGTAAAAAATCACATATGTATTCTTTTTCATTCTCTGTTAATTTTCTTTTTTTATTGTCTGTATCCATTTTATCCATTTTATCCATTTTATCCATTGTAATTATATCAGGTTCACAATCAATATAAATTATTTCCTTTGTAATATTCATCTCTTTATTCATATTTTCTTTTTTATTTGTTCTGGTTGAATTTAATTTATTATTCATTTATCAGACAGTTAATGATATTGATTACATTATGAATATTGTTGTTGAAAATTCAATTTTCTTTTTGTAATTAATTAAATAATTAACAAATTAAAGATTATTATAACATATAAATGAAAATGTCTGGAAATAAATTCGTGACTATTATGGATAGAAAATGCAGTATTGATTATATTTCAAATATAACAACAAATAAAAATGACAGAAACATAAAAGTTGCATTAAATATGATTGTCAAGAATGAACAAGATAATATTTTAAGAACTCTTAATTCAGTAAAAGAATTTTGTGATTTATTTGTTATTTTGGACACAGGAAGTGAAGATGATACAAAGAAAATTATTATTGAATATTGTAATAAAATAAATAAACCACTTCATCTAATTTCTTATCCTTTTGAGAATTTTAGTATTACAAGAAACATTGCAATAGAATATGCAAATGATAAAGCAGATTATTTATTGTTCATGGATAGCAATGATGAATTAAAAAATTATGAACCTAAACTCAGATATTTCTTGCAAGATAATTTACAAAATGAAAGAATGTTAGGCTTGTATATTAAACAGGAATGGAATAGTAATGGTAAATTAGATAGATTTTTCAATATCAGACTAATAAAAACCAAATGTAACTGGCATTATAAAACACCTGTTCATGAATATATTACTTGCCCAAGAGTAGAGAAATATGGAACAGGTGCATGTGTTATAAAAATAGAAAATGGTATTATTATTTATCAAGATAGAAGTTTAGATGCACATAAATCAGTAAAAAGACACACAAGAGATAAAGAATTATTATACCAAGAATATCAAAGAAATCCACACGATAGTCGAACTCTTTTTTATTTAGCACAGACTTGTTCTTGTTTGTATCAATACGAAGAAGCTGTCAAATACTATATGTTGAGAACGAAAGAAGGTGGATTTCTTGAAGAAATATTTCACGCTTTTCTTAGATCTGCTGAAATAGCAAGCAGATTTCTAAAATATTCACCAGAAGAATGTATTTATCTCTTAACAAAAGCATTGGAAGTATCTTGTACTATATTTGAATGTCCAAGAGCTGAACCTCTTATATATCTTGCAAATATGTATATAAACAATGAGAAATATTTAATGGCACATATTTACATTAAACAAGCATGTGAAAGTGTTACACCAGAATGTAATTTATTTGTTGATGGACATTTATATGATTATACAAGATGGCACATGTTGGGTAAAACAGGTCATCGTGTTAATGATTTTAATATGGGTATTATTGGTTGTATTATGGCATATTTAAGTCAAAAGAAATCTGAAGATTTAGAAATGCTCAAAACACATTATATTGATGAAAAAGTGTATAATTTTGATAAATTAGTTGAGTTTCTAAATACACAAACAACTCAATCAATGTCAAAATTATTCATTATAAAAAAAACAGATAAGAATCTACAAAATCATTTTCTTATTAATAATGTACAACCAATTCTTGATAAGTTCAAGAGATAAGTTCAAAAGATTAATTATTATGTTATTTCTTGATTTATTTTAAATTTTTATTTATTGATTATAAATAAAAAATGTCTATCTTGGAAATATATGTATCATCTTATCAACCAATAACTGTATTTTTATTTTATGTGATTATTGCATTTCTAATTGCTATTCTTATTGTGAGCAATAAACTTAATAATGCAGTTGACACAAATAATGTCAATAAATATAATGATAATATTAAAATTTTGAAAGGTCTTATATGGTCTAATTACGTCATACAACTAATATTATTTATTTATATGTTTATTGGTGTATATTATATGTTAAAAGCACCATTTGAAAATATAAGAAGAAGAAGAAAACCAGGAATAATCAGTAATATTGCATTATTTTGTATGATGATTATTTCAACTGGTTTAATTTATTATATTAATAATGGATTGAATAATGTCGATATCACCAATGCAAAAGACGAATTATATAAGATATACGTTATCATACCAATAATAACTATTATAACAATATTATTATTACTTTTCAATTTAGGATTTTCATATTCGGTATTGAGATCTTTAAACTATTATATAAACACCCATACTGTTGAACCAATATCTGTTACTCGTAACAATTCACCAAGTAATTTGAGTTTATCCAATGATGATGTACCTGCTTATTTACCTAATAGATTAAGTCTTAGTCCTTATAGTGACGAAGATTATTAATTTATAAATTTATCTTTATAATAAATAAAAAATGTTGTTATTTGATTATTATTTTTTTACAATCAAGCCAATTTCCATGGTTTTATTTTACACAATATTAGGACTGTTATTTGCTATTTTAATTATTAATAATAGACTTTATGATGCAGTTAATACAAATGATGTAAGTAAATTTAATGATAGTAAAGAAACACTTATAAAGTTAATATGGATTAATTATTCTATACAAATCGTATTTTTTATTTATCTGTTAATTGGATCATTAAATTTTATTAATTATTTCAATGCACGTTTTAGAAATCCACGTAATGTAAGAAATAGAAGCATTATGAGAAATATCATATTATTATGTATGATTATAATTTCAACTGGATTGATATATTATATAAATCAAAATTTGAAAGATATTAACACCGTCAATGTCTCAAATGCAAAAGATGTAATATTTAAAATAGATATCATTATTCCTATCATTACAATAATTTCTATGTTTTTATTGATGGAAAACTTTGGATTTGTTGATAATGAATTAATGTCTTTGAACCGTTATATTAATATACCAATTCCACCATTACCAGTTACAAGATCAAATAGTCCTGTAAGTTTAAATTCACCAAGTGAAGATGATGTGCCTCATCATTTCAGAACTGATTTGCCAAATAGATATAGTCCACATTTTATTGATGATGATTTTTAATTTGGCAATTTGTTCCTATTTTTATATTCTATCACTTTATTTCTTATTATATACATTGATGATAATGTAATTAGTGTTAATTCTGTTGAACTTCTTATGATCATGGGTAAATCATCCACAACAGTACTATAATATATCCACATACTGGATGAGAATATACTTAGAATACAAAAAATTAATGATAATGTATTAACGCTTTTATTTTTATATATCAGATACATAAATATAAACCTACCAACAACTGATAATGAAGTTGCTGTGTAAGGCAATACTTTTAATTCATCTTTTTCCATTTTAAAGTAACATGTATATAATATTTCTTTATAATATATTATAAAGAAATATGAACTGTATTTATTCTTGTCCAAATTCTTCCAATAATTTTTTATATTCTTTATATTCATTATCATCTTCTTTATTATCTTCATTATAAATTTCATCATCCTTATCATTTTTATTATCATTATTATTATCATTTTGTGTATCTATTTTTGTTTTTACATATGTTTTTTTCGCAACATGATCAACAAATGGAGATCCAAAATTTAATTTTTGTATTATTTCTGAAAATCTGGCATATGGATCTAGACCAACGCAACCATTATCTTCATATTCTGTAACCAGTTTATCAAGTAAATCCTTTCTTATTTGTCTTACATTTGTTCCTTTTTTTAATTGATCTCTCAATCTTTCTAATTCAGGATCACTTATCAATTCTCCACTCTTTTCATCTTTATAAGTAAAGTTCTTTCTATTTATATCAGTACACAACACTTTATCTTTCCCATCTTTGTCTTTCAATATATTATCAACTATATGATCATGAAATTCACTATCATCGTACATTACAGTATCACAATTAACTATTTGTTTTAATTGTTTTGGAAATTCACTTATTTTCAAAGGTTCAGAAGAAATATAATTTAAATAATTATTATGACTATAATTATTATTTTTAATTGTAGTTTTTGTAGCAGCTTTTTCTACTATTTTTCTAAAACTTTCATTTGATTTTTCAAGAGATTTATTTTCACTTTTTAATGATATATTTTCTTGTGTTAATTTTGACACTTCTAATTCAAGTAATTTTATTTTTTGACTATAATTATCTTCTATTTCTTTTATTTTTTGATTATAATTATCTTCTATTTCTTTTATTTTTTCATTATTACTGTTATTATAATGATTAATAATTTTTTGTATTTTTTGACAAGATTCACTTTTATAATGTCTGAATAAGTGATATTTAGTATTATAAATACTTGAACAATATTCACAAATAAGTGACATTTTAATATATTTATACTGTCTTTATATCATTTTACCAAAAAATGGGGAAAAAACCCAAAAAATGGGGAAAAAACCCAAAAAATGGGGAAATTCGAGTATTATTTTAACCTGGACAAAGATTAACATTATAAGCTATATTATTTCACTTTGAAATCAAAGCATAATATTTGTAAAAAAAAATTAGCACATTTTCTGAAAACATTTGTGAGAGAGTTGCTAAAAAAATCTATTGGGTATTATTTTATTTCCAAATAAATTTTGTTATAATTTCTTATTTTATTTTAACATTTTTTGTAATATTTTCACAT
>Ga0078894_10002081_pt1 | contig 15033 bp, 17 predicted proteins | sample LauGreSu1BDMLBSD_2_FD_67506 | JGI IMG/M metagenome (GOLD analysis project Ga0078894, IMG submission 67506) | Freshwater lake microbial communities from Lake Michigan, USA - Su13.BD.MLB.SD (version 4) (version 4) | ecosystem: Environmental > Aquatic > Freshwater > Lake | place: Lake Michigan... | reverse complement strand
GCGCGATGCCCTCTTCAAGAATTCGAGCGCCCTCGTTGACCAGCGCAAACACCAGCCGGTGCACGATTTCATCGTCGGACAGCTTCCGGGGCTTGAGGCCCAGCGAGGCCCGGTGATCAACGATCAACTGTTCGACCACGGGATCGGGAATTGCGTCTCGCCGACCCGCTTCATATCGATAAAAGCCGGCGCCTGTTTTTTGGCCGAATCGGCCGAGTTCGCAGATCCGGTCAGCGATCCGCGGATATTTCATGTCGGGCTTTTCCTGGTAACGGCGCTTGCGGATATACCAGCCGACGTCATTGCCGGCGAGGTCGCTCATCCGGAACGGGCCCATTGCGAAACCGAATTTTTCGATTGCACGGTCAACCTGCTGCGGCAACGCCCCCTCCTCGAGCATGAAGCCCGCCTGCCGCACATACTGCTCGACCATGCGGTTGCCGATAAATCCATCGCAGACACCCGAGACCACACCGGTCTTGCGCAGTCGCTTGGCGAGCTGCATGGTGGTCGCAAGCACATCCTTGCCGGTTTTCTGGCCACGCACCACTTCGAGCAGCTTCATGACATTGGCAGGGCTGAAGAAGTGGGTGCCGATCACATCCTGCGGACGGTTGGTGAACGCGGCAATGCGATCGACATCCAGCGTCGAGGTGTTGGTAGCCAGAATGGCCCCCTGCTTCATCACCTGATCGAGCTTGCGGAACACCTGTTCCTTCACGCCCATGTCTTCGAACACCGCTTCAATCACGATGTCGGCGGCGGCAATATCGCTATAGCTGAGCGTCTGGCTGATGAGCGCTATCCGGGCAGCTACGTCATCAGCGCTCATGCGCCCCTTCTTCGCGGTGTTCTCGTAGTTGGCACGAATGGTGGCGATTCCCTTCTCGAGCGCATCGGCCTTGGCCTCGAGCACCGTGACCGGGATTCCCGCGTTGGCAAAGTTCATGGCAATGCCGCCACCCATGGTGCCCGCGCCGATCACTGCGGCGGAGCGGATGTCGCGCAACGGCGTGTCGTCCGGGACATCGGGGATCTTGCTCGCGGCGCGCTCACCGAAAAATGCGTGACGGAGCGCCTTGGATTCTGGCGTCTGCACCAACTCGAGAAAGAGCGCGCGCTCAAACCGCATCGCTTCATCGAAGGGCTTGCTGACCGCAGCCGCCACGGCCTCGACGCACTTCATGGGTGCGGGAAAGTTGCGCGCCACGGCGCCCACCGTGTTGCGGGCGAACTGCAGGAGCGCCTGCGCATCAGGGTGCTCGACGCGAATGTCCCGAACCCGAGGCAGGCCCTTTCCTTCATCGACCACCCGCCGCGCGAACGCTTTGGCGGCAGTGATCAGGTCCCCTTCGACGATCTGGTCGAAAAGTCGGGTGGCCGCCAACTTTTCCGACAACACCGTCTGCCCACTCACGATCATGTTGAGGCCCATTTCCAGGCCAACAAGGCGTGGCAGGCGCTGCGTCCCCCCTGCCCCCGGGAGCACGCCAAGCTTCACCTCAGGCAGTGCGATCTGCGCCCCAGGGCTTGCCACACGGAAGTGACACCCCATGGCCAATTCGAGACCGCCCCCCATTGCGACCGAGTGCACCGCCGCGATCACCGGCTTGGGCGAATTCTCGATAAGTCGGATCACCGACAGCAGCGTAGGCTCCGCAAGCGCCTTCGGCGTATTGAACTCGCGGATGTCGGCGCCACCTGAAAAGGCCCTGCCACCGCCAGTGAGCACAATGCCCTTGATCGTGGGGTCAGCGATTGCCTTTTGCATGCCGTCGCAGATGCTGCGGCGAAGCTCATAACCCAGACCGTTCACCGGCGGGTTCTTCATCGTGATCAGGGCGAGGTTGCCGCTGACGGTGTAATCGATCTGGTTCATTGCGAATCCGTCGCAGGTAAGAATTGATCAGAGTCCGGGCAGCCGATAGTCTTTGAACTGCTCGCGTAAACGGGTCTTGAGAATCTTGCCGGTAGCACCAAGCGGAATGGCGTCCACAAACTGCACATCATCCGGAAGCCACCACTTGGCAACTTTGCCTTCGTAGAATTGAAGCAATTCGGAACGAGTCACTTCGACGCCGGGCTTCTTCACCACAATCAGGAGCGGACGCTCATCCCACTTCGGATGAGCAACACCAATCACAGCCGCATTGGCCACCGCTGGATGCGCAATGGCAAGGTTCTCAAGATCGATAGAGCTGATCCACTCCCCCCCCGACTTGATCACGTCCTTGCTGCGATCGGTAATCTGCATGTAGCCCTGCTCGTCGATCGTGGCCACATCGCCGGTGGGGAACCATCCGGCGCCATCGGCATCGTACTGCAGCGGATCCCCGCCTTCGCCTCTGAAGTAAGACTGGATGATCCACGGCCCGCGAACCAGCAGGTTGCCGTAGGTCTTGCCGTCCCAGGGCAGGTCTGCGCCATCGTCGTCAACGATCTTCATGTCCACGCCGTAGATCACGTGGCCCTGCTTCTCGAGAATTTTCTGCTGGGCGGCATCGTCAAGTTGCAGATGACGGTTCTGCAGACGGGACAGCGTGCCAAGCGGCGACATCTCGGTCATGCCCCAGGCGTGGATCACATCCACCCCGTAGTCGTCGCGGAATGCACGGATCATGGCCGGCGGGCAGGCCGAGCCGCCGATGACGGTTCGCTGCAGCGTGGAGAAACGCGCGCCCTGCTGACGAACATGCGCGAGCAGCCCCAACCATACGGTGGGAACCCCTGCCGAGAAGGTGACGCCCTCGGATTCGAAGAGCTCGAAAATGGATGCACCGTCGAGCTGGGAACCTGGGAACACCAGCTTCGCGCCGACCAGCGGAGCCACGTACGGAAGGCCCCATGCGTTGACGTGGAACATGGGGACGACCGGAAGAATGACATCGCGCGCCGACCCGCCCATTGCATCAGGAAGCGCCGCGCCGTAGGCATGCAGCACTGTCGATCGATGACTGTAAAGCGCCCCTTTGGGGTTTCCTGTGGTGCCTGAGGTGTAGCAGAGCGCAACCGCCGAGTGCTCATCGAACTCCGGCCACCGCCAGGTGTTGCGGCCTGAGTGAAGAAACTGCTCGTAATTGAGAAGGTTCGGAATGGCGGCAGAAGCGGGTTGCCGATTCTCATCCACCATCGCAATCCAGCTTCGTACTTTCGGGCAGCGCGCGGCAATCGCCTCGATGATCGGCAGAAAGGTGATGTCGAAAGCGAGATGCGTGTCTTCAGCGTGATTGACGATCCAGGCGATCTGGTCGGGGTGCAGCCGGGGGTTGATGGTGTGAATCACTCCCCCCATTCCCCCTACCGCATAATAGATCTCCATATGCCGGTAACCGTTCCACGCGAGCGTGGCCACCCGGTCTCCACGCTTGACCCCTGCGCGCTCGAAGGCGTCTGCCAGGGTGCGTGACCGTTGCTCGCAATCGGCATAGGTGTAGCGGTGAATATCGCCTTCCAGCCGCCGGGACACGATCTCGGTATCGCCGTGGTGGCGCGCCGCGTGCCGCAGGATCGATGAGATCAGCAGCGGCATGTCCATCATCAGGCCTTGCATGAATCCTCCTGGATATTCTTGAGAGCCTGGTCCTCAGTCATTGACCAAGCGTGCGAAGCATAGCAATACCGGGAGGACGGGCGGGGCATCGGGCAACGCCCGCAGGTTCCAATTAACATCCCACCTTCCTTGATCCTGACCAGGCGCCGAGCGCCCCCGCCATCTCATGAGCAAACTGACCGACAAGATCGTTCGTACCGAAGAGGAGTGGAAGCGCGACCTCACCGAAATTCAATACAAGGTGACGCGTTGTCATGGCACCGAGCGTGCCTTTACCGGCGAGTACTGGGACCATCACGCGGCCGGGACCTACACATGTGTCTGCTGCGGCGCCGATCTGTTCAGGTCGCACGAGAAGTTCGATTCCGGAACCGGGTGGCCCAGCTATTGGCAGCCAGCCGAACCGGGTGCGGTGGCAACCAAGCGGGATTTTGGCTGGGGAATGATCCGTACCGAGGTGCTGTGTGCCCGATGCGACGCTCACCTGGGCCATGTGTTCAAGGATGGCCCAGAGCCCACAGGCCTTCGCTATTGCATCAATTCGGCCGCGCTTCGGTTTCGGGACGATTCCTGAGCGTGCGCTACGTTCTACCCGCCGATGGCGGGCAATTGCCCGGCCGATACCCGCTGGCGTCTCGCGAGCGGGGTGGCCAGCACGGGCGGTCGATGAACCCGCCTGGTTTATATCCGCCTGGGTTATACCCGCTTTACCTTTTCAAGCATCCGAAACACTGGGCGCGACTTCCCAACGAAAAGCCGCTTGAGCATCTTGGGAAGGCAACGACGCTCGAGGGTGTTGCGGCGGGTGCGGGTACGATCAGCCATGTCATGCTCCGGAATGAATTTGCCAAACCTGAGATTATAGCGTCTGACGTCACCACTTTGAGAGCCGTCCCCTGATGAAGCTTCTCTTTGACCTGTTTCCCGTCATTCTGTTTTTCGCGGCTTTCAAGCTTGGCGACATCTATCTGGCCACGGGGATCGCAATTCTGGCGAGCATCGCCCAGATCGGTTGGCTCAAGATCGCCCGTCGCCCCGTGGAGCCGATGCAGTGGGCAGGTCTTGTCATCATTGTCGTGTTCGGTGGCCTCACCCTGGTCCTGCGCGATGAGACCTTCATCAAGTGGAAGCCCACGGTGCTTTACGTATCCCTTGCGGCGGCGCTGGCGGTGAGCCGGTGGGTGTTTAGCCGAAATCTGATCGAGAAACTGATGGGCGCGCAAATTCAACTTCCTCCTGCCATCTGGAACCGGATCAATCTGGCCTGGGTTGTATTTTTTGCTGGCATGGGAGCGCTCAATCTGTGGGTTGCCTACACGTTCAGCACCGACGTCTGGGTCAATTTCAAACTGTTCGGCACCATGGGGCTCACGATCGCATTCGTGATCGCGCAGGCGCTCTACATGAGCCGATTCGCCCAGGACAACGCCCCATGAGACCCGAACCGTCGGAAATTCTGGCCCGTCTGTCTGAACGTTTTCCAGACGCGCAAACCGAGGTGATTGACGACAGCCACCTCCATGCCGGACATGCTGGCGCGAGCGGTGGGGCTGGCCATTACACCGTTCGCATCACCTGGTCTGGCTTCGCGGGCAAGCCTCCGGTTGCCCGCCATCGGCTCGTGTATGATGCCCTGCAAGACTGGATGCCCGAGCGCATTCACGCGCTTTCCATTCACGCGGCCGCGTAGCGTTAGCACCCCCCAGTCTCGAAGCCCGCCCCCATCTTCCCTTGCCATGCGCCAACCGTGCGCAGGCCATCCAGGAACTCCGAATGATTTCTACCCGAATCTGCCGCACGACTGTGTCGCGGCCGGCCTGTTTTCGTCTCATGGTGGCGCAACTGGCCCTGGGGCTGTCAGCGGTTGCACCGTTCAATGCGTCTGCTCAGGCACAGAAGCCCGCGGCGCCTGCCGTTCCGGCGCCTATCGCGACCGTAAACGGTAAGCCAATTTCGGCGCAGCGGCTTGACGACGTCGTGAACCAGCTTTCGTCCCAGGGGCGTGCGGACACGCCCGAACTCCGGGCGGCTATTCGCGATCAGTTGATCATTCGCGAGATCTTCGCGCAGGAGGCCGAGGCCAAAGGATTCGGGCGCAATCCCGACCTCACCCGCCAGCTTGAACAGATGCGCGAAGACCTGCTGATTCGGGCGCTGATCCAGGACCATCTTTCCAACGTCGAACCGGTCACCGAGGACGACGTCAATCGCGAGTACCAGCGCCTGCACGGGGATGCAGGCGGCGACAAGGAGTACCGCGCCCGGCACATTCTGGTTGACAAGGAAGAAGACGCTCGCCAGATCATCGCCCAGCTTCGCAAGGGTGAGAAGTTTGAAACGCTGGCGCGTCGGTCACGCGACACTGGCTCCGCGCAGCAGGGCGGCGACCTCGACTGGGCGACGCCCGACACCTATGTCAAGGAATTTTCAGAGGCGATGGTCGCCCTCCAGAAGGGGCGATTTACCGAGAAGCCGGTGCGTACGCAGTTCGGCTTTCACATCATTCGGCTGGACGACGTACGCACTACGACACCGCCGCCCGTTGCTCAAGTGGCGCCACAGATTCGCCAGGATCTGGAGCGGGCACGTGTCGATCGGCTGCAGCAGGCGCTGCGCGCCAAAGCCAAAGTCCAGTAGTGCGGACACGTATCAGCTTCCGCGTGCGGGGTTCGCCCTCAACCTGCTGAACCCGGCCGACGGTTACCCGCAGCACGGCGGCGATCGGCGAAAAAGCCCCGCAGCAGTGTGGCCGATTCGTCAGCCAGCACACCTGCGGTGACTACCGTGTGCGGTGCCAGCCGGCGGTCTTCAAACAGATTCACCACGCTTCCGCATGCGCCGGTCTTGGGGTCTTGCGCAGCGAACACCACCCTTCGGATGCGCGCGTGTTGAATCGCGCCCGCGCACATCACGCATGGCTCGAGTGTCACGTAAAGATCACACCCGGGAAGACGGTAATTGCCAAGCGCTGCGCCAGCATCGCGAAGGGCCTGTACCTCCGCATGCGCGCTGGGGTCGTGGCAGTTAATGGGATGGTTGTGACCGCGTCCGATGATCCTGCCGGCCTGCACCACCACGGCGCCAACCGGAACCTCGCCGCTTGCAAGCGCGAGGTGGGCCTGCTCAAGTGCAGCCCGCATGAAAAACGAATCATCAGGACTATCGCCTGCGTTGCCTGAGGCGATGTCTGCCACGGCTGCCGCTGCGCGCGGCGCTTGCACGCTCAGGCCGATTTCTGAATCACCGACTTCGCTGCGTCGGCGAGTTCCTTGACCACCGTGCTTTGCAGCTGCGTGATCATGGCCCACTCCTGAATCTGCTTTTGGAGAACGAGAAGGTCTGACGGGGTCTGGGTTTGCGAGGCAGCCTGCGCCTGGATGGTGGCACGCAACGTGGTCTCGGCGTTGCTGACCGCAGTGAGCATGGTCTGCGACACGTAGTCGAGACTGAGTCCGTTACCGGGTAAGACGTTCATGGTGTTGGCTTCCGTGTGGCTGAACCGCGTATCTGATCGGGGCCCGTCTGAAAGGGATTGGGCGCGGCAACCGTGTGCGCGGCCCCTGCCGCAGACAGTACCTCGGATGCAGCTTCGATCGCAAGTCGTGCCGCCTCGATGCGCCGATACCGTGCCACTGGCAGGCTGCCCGATGACTGGCCGCGCAGGCGCTCAGACAACCCAGACAGCATTTGCTGGCACTCAACTAGCGCCTCACTGGCCTCGGGGCTTGCGAGCCGCTCCTCGAGTTTGCTGAAGGTAATGCCCTGCTCGCTCACCTTGCCACCCGATGCTGTGCGCCATTCGCGTCCTCAAACAGGAGCTCTGTGTCGCTGATGGCGGCCAGCCGGTAGCCGTTCACGATTCCGCCCGGCAGCACCCGGTGCCCGTCCGCAAACAGAAGGTAAGACAGAGGGCCACTCTGAATGGCAACGATACGAGGTAGCTTGAGCGGCGGCAGCACGGGCTGAGCGGTCGCGGCAGCAATCGGAGCCACCGTTGGATCCGACAGGGCGAGGAGCACGCGAGCTGGCAGTCGATCACTGAACCGCTGGTTGAATCTGAGCAGAATCTGCTCCCACGCGGCGGCACGCTCGCGGGGAATCATGCCGTCAATGCTGATCCGGGCGTCGGCCCAGGCGACCTTGACCGACCCAAAGCCCAACCCCTTTAACTCGCCCCCCAATTGGGCAGCCGCATCCTCCGGCGTGGTGAGGCCACTCACCATTGCAACGGTCTGAGGAAGCCTCTCTTCGAGAATCGAACGCGCACGCGAGCCGTCCTCGGGGCGAAGTACAAGGCCAGTCACACGAATCCGACCTCCGGATAGCGCCTCGGCGCCGAACCCCTCAGGCAACAGTCGCGCCGCGTCGCGCACGCGTTCGGCGAACTCGGCCTGGGTGAGAAGCGCGAGCGCCAGCCAACGCCGCTCGGGCGACAGCAGTTGAATCACCTGGTCCTGCTCATCCACACTTTCAAGAACGCCCGTCACCTCGATCCGACCGTCGGGCCGAAGCGCGGCTCGAACCACATCATTGAAGCCGGCGGCGGCGATCCGCTCCAACACGCGCGCGAGATCCTGCTCAACGGCGCCTGTGGCAAGCGCAGGCGCGGCGGCGACCGGCGACTCGATGGGCGTCGCGCGAAACAGCCGAAGAAACGGATCCGTAAGCCCAGCTGCATACCATGCCAGGCCGACCAGCATCACGCCGGGAGCGACCAGCCAGACCCTGTTTCCGCGCAAGGATCGACCCGACGGCGGGGCCTCGATGGCGACGGGTGCGAGCGATTCCACGGCATTGTCAGAGACCGGGGGAGCGGTCTCTGGCGACTCCTGGAGACTGGCCGATGAAGCATTCCCGGAAAGCGCGCCGAGCCCCTCCTCGTCCGCGCTGATATCGGCTGCATTGGCCTTGGGCGCAGACGCACCGCTCGAGTCACCGTCACGCGATTCGGGCCGAACCCAGGCAATCGGCAGCTCGGTTGCGCCCGACCATGACTCGCCGGTGGACTGCACGGTGAGGACCAGGGCTCCGGCAGTCAGGCCCTGCCCTCTGGGAATGGCCTGTCGGGTTCCGTCTGGTTCAAGCCAGAGCCACCCCTCGGAACTTGCCTCAAGGCGCGCCTGCTCGAAAGGCGCGTCATGCAACACCACATCGCAGCTGCGCGAGCGACCAATCGTGAGACTCTCGCCAGGCGACAGCGACAGGGACGCCCCGGCATGCACCCCAGACAACAACCGCAATTCAAAGGGAGCGGCGTCTGTTTCGCCCCGGGGCTTGCGGGCGTCGTTCACAGGTCAACCCGGGCAAGCGGCTGAATATTCACCTCGGGCACCAATTCCTGATAGGACAGCACCTGAAGATCATAGAGATCGGCCTCGATCAGCTTTCGCATGTAGCGTCGAATATCCATTGAGGCGAGCAGCACGGGACGAGCGCCGCTGGTGGGAAGTTTGCCAACGGCCTTCTTGAGGTTGTCGACGAGCTTGCGCGAGGCCGCCGGGTCAAGTGCAAGATAACTTCCCGCCGAGGTCTGGCGAATCGCGCTTCGCACTGTTTCCTCCACCTTGGGCGCCAACAGGTAGGCAGGCAGCATGTTCTGCCCCGAGGAATACTTGAAACTGATCTGCCGCTTGAGCGAGCCGCGAACATATTCAGTGAGAAGCACCGAGTCCTTTTCCTTTTGCCCCCATTCAACCAGCGACTCGAGAATGGTCCTCAGGTTGCGAATCGAAATATCTTCCGACACCAGGCGCTGCAGAATCTCACCAATTTTTTGCGTGGGCATGACGCGGGTTGCCTCCTTCACCAGGTCGGGAAAGCGCTGCTCCATCGCGCCAAGCAAAAACCGCGTTTCCTGAACGCCAATAAATTCGGCGGAGTATTTCCTCAACACTGTCGCGAGATGAAAGGTGAGGATCTGAGTGGGGTTCATGAACGACATCCCGGCCCTGGACAACAGCTCGGCCGTTTCCGTGGCCACCCAGACCGACTCCACCCCTGGCAAAAACGCCCGGTCCTTTTCGAATTCAACGCCAAGCGCGGAGAGCTTGTCGGCCGACTCACGGACCAGCACCTGATCGATTCGCAACATTCCCTGGGCGACCGGCACCTCGGTCAGCACAATGTGATAGGTGTTCGCATCCAGCCGGTCGTTGAAGCGCAGTTGAATTCCGGGAAACGGCACGCCGAGATCGAAATACAGCGCCCGCCGGATCTTGATCAATTCATCGTTCAGTTCATCGGCCTTCAGTGCCGTGCGGAGGTTGTCCGCCACATCCAGAATCAGCGGAACGGTGGGAACGAATTCATCGGTGCCGTCACCGCGGGTGGGCTTTCTGGCCGCTGAATCGCTCGCGGCAAGCGCCGGCACCTCGGTGATCTCACCGGTTTTTTCGTCAATCTGTCGCCGCGGCCGCATGGCAATGCCCATCGCAATCAGCGGGATGCCAAGCAACAAAAACACGAAGGACGGCATTCCGGGGATGAACCCCATGCCGAGCGCGATGCAGCCCCCGATGATGAGGGCGCGAGGTTGCGCCATGATCTGCGAACCGATGTCCTTGCCAACGTTGGACGGACCCTCGTCGGATTGCACCCGGGTCACGATGATGCCCGCGCAGATCGAAATGAAGAGCGCCGGAATCTGAGAAATCAGACCGTCACCGATCGACAAAATGGAGTAGGTCTGCATTGCCTTGCCGGCGGTCATTCCCCGCTGCAGCATGCCGATCAGGATGCCACCCAGCAGATTGACCGCCACAATGATCAGCCCGGCGATGGCATCGCCCTTGACGAATTTCATGGCGCCGTCCATGGCGCCATACAGCTGGCTTTCCTTCTCCACTGCCCGCCGCCGGCGCTTGGCCTCGTCCATGTCGATGGTGCCGGCGCGCATGTCGCCATCGATCGCCATCTGTTTGCCGGGCATGGCATCAAGTGAGAAACGCGCGGCCACCTCGGCCACTCGCTCAGCGCCTTTGGTGATTACCACGAACTGCACGATGGTGAGGATCAGGAACACCACCAGGCCGACCACGAGATTGCCACCCACCACAAAATTGCCGAACGTATCGATGATGCTGCCGGCATCGCCCTGGAGCAGGATCAGCCGGGTGGTGGCAATGGAGATCCCCAGCCGAAAAAGCGTGGTCACCAGAAGCACCGACGGAAATGACGAAAAGGCAAGCGGCGTCGGGAGATACATCGCTACCATCAGCAAGACTGCTGACAGCGTCATGTTCATACCGATCAGGACGTCGACCAGGAGCGTGGGCAACGGCAGGATCATCATGAAGATGATCGCCACGATCATCACCGCAAGCACGATGTCGTTTCGGCTTGCTGCCTTTAATGCGATGCCCTGCAGCACCGCTTGAAGTCGGTTCATGCTGCCAAGCCCACGGGAGATTGCGCCGCCTCACGAAGCGACAGCCAGGCCCGCATCGACGCCGATGCCTCAGCGGCCCGGCCCACCGCTGAAAGCGCCTCAGCCCGCGCGAGATGAAACACATCATCGATCTGGCCGCCTAGCGCAATGCGGTCGAGCGCGATCAGGGCCCGCTCCGGTCGTCCCGCAGCGAGCGCAGCCACTGCCACCAGGCGCGCATGCGACATCACCTCAGGCTCCAGCGCCTCGAGCCCTGCAAACACGGTGAGCGCCCGCTCGGCCTGGCCCTGCTGAAGAAAAAACCCGCCCAGCAGCGCCAGCGCGTCTCGTTCGGCATCGGGAAGCGGCACGCCCATGTGCTCACCCCTGAAGCAGCAGGTTCTGGTTCTGACGAACCAGGTCGCGCAGGGACAGCATCTGCCGCACCTCGGCGTTCAAACGGCGCAGCGCCAGATCGACCTCCGGCGCGTCGCCACGCTCGCCCGCAGAGCGCGGCCGGGCATCAAGGCGCTGCCTGACCTGCTCGAGGGCATCGGTAAAGCCACTGCTGCTCAGGACTTCGGGCGATACGGTCTTTGGATGCCCCCACTGCCGGATCAACGCGGTGGTGCCGCCTGCCGCCAACAGTCGATCGACCTCACCCACATAAGGCATGCCGGTTGGCGGAATGGCGCGAGAGTCTGGAAGCGCCGCAGTCGGGAACTCGGCCTCCACCGGCAGGCCGGCCAGACCGAAGTTCAACGCATAGCTAGAATCGATTGTCGTGGCCATCGCACTCAGGCAGGTTGGGCCAGGCGTTCAGCCCAGGCGAGGAGCTGCTCAGCCGTTTTCATGAGCGAATCCGGCGAAAGTTGTGATTCGGTCAACCGGGCGGCGCCAACCAGGCAAAACTCAGACCCTGATCCGCGACTTCCCACCTGAAGCGCCACGCCCGGCAGCTCTCGCGCCTCGGCGCTTTGAAGAATTTTTCGTACAAGCGCATCGTCCGGGTGGGGAATTGGCTGCACAACGTGGATCAAAAGATCGCGGTTGCACAACAGCAAGCCAAGGGTAACGCCAGTGTCGAGCTCAAGCGATGCCTGGCCGGAATCGAGCGAAAGGTTGGGCAAACCCATCGCACGGCCAAACTCCTCTGTTGCACGCCAGGGATCCATCAGCAACCCGCTCGATTCATTCGACGATTCCCTCTTCCCGGTCAATGGCGTAGTCAACCGCGTCCTGGGCTGCGTCGATCAGGGTTTGTCTTGCCTCGGGTGTTGCGAAAACCTTCACCGGAATTTCCTTGACCAGATTCCGAACACCAGTCAGGAAGTCAACTGTGGCAGCCAGCGGGTCCATCGCGCGATAGCGATCAGCAAGCCGCTTGAAGTGGTCGGCATCGACCCAACGCTCCCCGGACAAACTGACCAGATCGCTGGTGAGCTGATTGGGTGCAAACGGCGCCGTTCCGTGCCGGGACCGCAACTGGCCAGACAGTTCACCGCTTGCCTCAAGAAGCGTGCTCACCACTTCCAGATGATAGAGGTCGCTCACCAGCGACTGCAGCTTCGTCTTGTCGGTGGACGAGCGCGATGCGGCCAGGTCGAGGCCGAGCGCGGCGATCATGGTGCGGTGAACATCCAGAAAACTCGCTGCCGCGCCCGCGTTGTTGACCAGTCGCAGCAGGTGATTGACCACGCCGCCAAGCGAATCAGCCCCAATGGCCGCGTCGTGATAAGCCGAGCGGAACTCACGCGCCTGATCTGCACTGAGGCGGCTGTAAACCTCTACCGTGTTGACGTCGGCGAGGATGGCCTCGCCGCGCTCTGCGAACATCTCCTCGAGCACTTCGCGAACCGCAGCCGCGGCTGCCCCGCCCGCGTCGGGGCCAGCCTGCCCCGACTCAATTTCCTCGGCGGCGTCGAGAAGAAGGAGGAACTGGGCGGTCGGGTCGCCGTCCGACTCCTCCGCAAACTGTCGGATGCGGTCAGGCCGCTTGAGGATGGCGCGAGCCAGATCTCCCTGGGCCGTTGCCCCGCCGTCACCCGATTCACGCTCGTCGTCGGCTGACCGTCCGCCGCGGGGCTTTCCGAGCCGGGTATGTTCCAGCGCCTTGTGCCGAACTTCGCGTGAGAGGCCAGCAAGCGCACCGCCAGTAAGAATGGTTCGCTCCTTCACCCCACGCTGCTGCATCCGGGCTGCAAACGCTTGCGTAAGTTCACCGGCAGCATCGAGCAGCACATTCTGTTCGCTCGTCTGGCGCTGAACCACCTTGCGACCGGCGAGATACGCCTGCGTGCCCCCGGAAAGTGGGGCCTGGCCAGTAAACTGCCCGGCCGACGTAGACGGCGCGGTGACCGATCGGGTTTGATTCATGAACTTTTACACAGACTGACCGGCAATGGGACTTGACAGGAAGTCTGGTCATCCAGACCCCTGCCAGCAGAATCGCCGATGGAGTATTCCAAACTCAACCAACCGAGTATAGTGACGCGGCCTTGTGGCGCCTAGTTGAGCCTTGCACCTATCGGCCCGTCCAGGCGCATATTCATCGAATATGCAACAAACTAACAATCAATCCGCATCGAATATGCCGACCGATATTGAACAGCTGATTGCCGACGCTGAAGCGGCAATCGAGAAGGCGCAGTCCGGTGATTTCAGCAACTGGTGCCAGTCGCAGGGTTTCGATCCAGAGAAAATCCGGGAACTGTTTCAAGCGGAAAGCAATCCCGACCTCGAGCGGCAAGCTCGTGAACTTTTCGCTGACGACATGGCCGACATTGCTCGCGAGGTCGAATCGCGCGCAGCCGAACTTGGCATTTCTCCGCCTGCGGTCGCGCCCCAGGCATCTGCCGCGCGCCAGCGCCGGCGGATGGGAATGGTGTAAGGGGTATTTCATGACTCGAATCGGTTCAGGCAGCGCGGGCGGTCTTTCCGGCGTTAGCTCAATCAGTCTGGATGGTCTCGATCCAAATACAGGCGACATTGAAACGCTACTCGCAGCGGTTCAACTCAGGCGAGCTGGCCTCATTGAAGATCAATTGAGGAAGCAGGTTCAGGATGTTCAGGGGCGCAATGACGCACTGGCTTCTCTCAACACGCTCAAGGGCAGTATCAGTACTCAAGCGTCATATTTTGGTGGCGACGCCGCCAAAGGACAGCTGATTGACCAGACGCACTACAACCCCTCCAATTACGAAAAAGAACGGTTGAGGAAGGCCTACACGGAGAATCCCGAAAAGGCATTGGCTGACGCCCAGGCGGGCGTCTACGGCAATGCCGGGAAGGAACTCGCCGAGTTTGCGCAGTCGCTGCGCAACAACGGGTTCGACGACCAGACCGTATTCAAGGTCGCGAATGGCAGTGTTACTGCCGCCGAACTCGATTCGGTGAAAACTACCACTAATGCCAAGGCCGACAACCTGTCCAGCAGTCAACAACTTGACATGATTCGCCTGCAGGCTCTGCAGCAGCGCAGAACCGAATCGTTCGATGTCGTCACCAACACTTACAAAAAGATGGGCGACAGCCGCTCGAGTGTTGTGTCCAACATGCGTTGACGTTTCGCTCGTATCTTTGGAGAAAAAATGAGTTCGATCAATCCGGCTTCAGCGACCGCCCCTGGTATCACAATCGGATCGGGCACGGGCGACATTTCAGTTGACGATGCCTTGGTCCTGGTTCAAATCGATCGCGTGCGACTCTGCGAATCCCAACTCACCGATCAAATTAATACCATCAGGTCGCGAAATGAGCAGATGAAGAAACTGAATGATATTCAGTCAGTGCTCCTCAAGGTCAAGGGAATGTTCGAGAAAACCGAGGGCGATGCTAAGTTCGCCGATATTCCCGGCATTACCGACAAATTGCTGGCTGGCAAGACACCAGACGGAAAAGAAATCGAAAAGGCGCCGCTCACCGAGATGCGAGCGGTCGCTAAGGCTTGGCAGGATGCCGGCCTCGACCCGACTTATGGTGCCAAGTTGAGCGGCCCGCTTTGGGACAAGGTCGATTTTCGCTACAAGGACATCGAAGTTATGACCACCATGGTCAAATCTCAAATCGATTCCATGTCTAGCAGCTCGCAGATGGATATGGTGAGGCTGCAATCGCT
>Ga0078894_10002080_pt1 | contig 15033 bp, 12 predicted proteins | sample LauGreSu1BDMLBSD_2_FD_67506 | JGI IMG/M metagenome (GOLD analysis project Ga0078894, IMG submission 67506) | Freshwater lake microbial communities from Lake Michigan, USA - Su13.BD.MLB.SD (version 4) (version 4) | ecosystem: Environmental > Aquatic > Freshwater > Lake | place: Lake Michigan... | reverse complement strand
ATCATTGATAAAAATAATTTTATTATAAATTGTCCAAAAAAAGAAATATATTTTAATTTTTGCGAATATTTGAATAATGAAAAAACATATGATAGAAATATATTTATTTATTCAATTACTTTTCCTAATGAAGGATTTATAAATAATTTTAAAGAAATAATGAGAAATATTTTCGAACCCACTAATCAAATGGAATTGCTAGTAAACATAAAATTAAAAATGTTAAATTTGAAACCATATACATATGAAATAATACATTTGCGATGTGGTGATGATTTTATATTTAATAGTGGTAATAAAAAATTAGAAAATTTTAATTTTATTTTGTCAGAATTTGACAAATTAAATCCAAATAAAAAATATTTATTAATTGCTGACAACAATTTTGTAAAAAATTTTATAAAAGAAAAATATAATTTTATAAATATTTTAAATCATCAAATAGTTCATACGGGAGAAAATCGTGAAATAATTATAAAAAATTTGGAAAATACAATGTTGGATTTTTACCTAATTTCTAAAAGTAAAAATGTAATGTCTTATTCAGTTTATCAGCATGGATCAGGATTTAGTAAATGGTGTGCTTTTACTTATGACATTCCTTATTATTGTAAATATTTTGGTGATTAAATTGGGTTGTGTGTTTATGAATGGTTGTCATTGGAATATAATAAATCTTGAATTTATTATATTACAAAAAATACAAAATATAAAATACAAAATACAAAATACAAAATACAAAATACAAAATAAAAAAATATAAAATGCAACAAATATTAAAAAAATATTAAAAAAAATAATTAAAAAATAAGAAAATTAAATGTATTGAGAATTATTCATAATTAAAATATTTCTAAATTTTTCCAACTTATTTCCATCAAATAAATCAAACATATAATTAATTTTATATAATAATTCGCAATTTAAACTTGAATCAATATGCTTAAATATCCACTCAATGAATTCCAATGGTTTTTCATAAGTTCGCAAATTTATATATTTTTGGTATTGATTATATAAATCAATTGAACGAGATAAATTATATTTATTATCACGCGAATTATAATCTGTTCCTGATAAAATACATATTTGTTTAAAATTATTAAATGTTACCTTTAACTCATACAATATATTTTCAACATTATATAATTTTACATTTTCATTATTTATATTAAAATATCTTATAATTCTCGGACAACCATATATAAACATATCCATATCTTCACTCATACAACCCCATACTTGACCGCGAATTACTAACATTGAACATAATTCATCTGCTTCTTGAGGTGCATCATAATAAGTAAATCCATTGATTCTTATTATATTTTTTACCTGTTCTATTTTTTCACGAGTCATAAATATAGTTTGTTTTTTAAGTTTTTCAATATTTTCTAAAATATTATTTTTTTCTTCTATATTTTCGTCGGAAATGTTAATCAATGAATTGGATAATTCTTTTATTTTTTTTATATTTTTTTCTTTTTGTTTCTTTCTTTCTTGCAAAATATATTTTTTTTCATTTGGAGGTTTACCATCAAAAATAAACACTGGAATAATATTATAAAAATTAAAAATATTAAGCATGCGATATATCCCACTGATCAAATTTCCATTTCTCTCAAAATGATATAAATAAATGCTAATATCGACAGATATTTTTTTTCCATATAATTCAGACAAATGCAAATTTTGTATAGATTGATTGCAATTTTTTAATAAATATTTATTTAAATTACGAATTCCCATAATAAATAAAAATATATTTTATTTTTAAATTGTTATTGAATATAGAAGAGACATTATGAAATATATGTGTACGGTAATTTAGTAGTGTACGGTAATTTAGTAGTTTATATTAATTCATAAATTGTCATTCTTAAATTGTTCATCAAATAATTTATTTTTTTATTTTTTTTATTTTTATTTTTATTTTTTTCACTTTCATTTTCATTTATATTTTCAAATATTTCTTGCAAATTTTCTAAATATTTTGGTTCATCATATTTATTTTTTATAAATTCGCAAAAATTTAATAAATTTTTATTTGTTTTTTTAAAATCATATAAATTATTATTATTATCCTCACACCAAAACAAAAAATCAACATAATTAAACATTAATATATTTGTTATAACAAAATACGCCAATATATTAGTATTTTCTCTATAATTTTCTTGAAAATTCGTTATTATATCATCATATGTCAAATCCATATAATTTAAAATTTTATTCATCTGAAATGTTGAATAGGATATTTCTATATTTATTAGTCTTTCAAATACTTTTGCAAAATTATTAAAATTACTCGCATGCAAGTAACTTATAAAAGATATATTCATTATTCTCGCCCAAAACTCAACATACGATTCATATAAATTTATTTTTGAATTCACATAAAATATATTTTTTATCTCCTGATTACATCCACGATTATTCATATTAGAAAAATCCATATTAAAATTATGCATCGTCTCATGAATAAACACTTTAAACCATTCCTCTTCTCTAAATATTATAATTTCAGAACATAATCGTGTAAATGCTGTATTCGCATTTACTTGATCTAATATTACATTTGGTCTTGTTGGAAGATGTTTCAATTCATCAGACAAATAAACATATACATTTAATTCTTCAACACAATTATGCGAGGCATTAGAAGAAATTATATGCAACCATACAGTCATCAAAATTACAAAATAATTATATTTTTTTATTATTTTTTTTGTAACAGATTCTTTCAAAATAAAATATATTTTTATTCTTCTATTAATTAATACAAAACTAAAAGACAAACAATTAAATAAATTATTTTTTATATTTTCTTTAATTGATTCAGGTATTAAATTAAAATCAGATGGATTTTGAAAATCATTTTCAACAGAAATATTATAAAAATTATTTTTATTTTCTTCTACAAAATGAAATCCATCATTAATATCATTGTAAATTTGCAAAAGAAAATTTAAATTATATTTTTTTTTATATTTTTTATTGTACGGAAAATATTTCTCCAACATCTTTGAAACACCCGACATTTTTAACATTTATATTAAATATATATTTTATAAATCATTCAAGTTCTTTCTTATCAACATCAAATTTGTACTTTGTATTGGATGTTTTCCTTTCCTATGATAATATAAATTTGCATTATTTGTTGCTAAAAGTGTTTTGGTTAAATCTTTATGCTGAGAAAATTTGGCTTCTTGCGCCGTATACATATTCACATTTCCAACAGTTTTATCATAAGTTCTATCAATTTCTACATAATCAGGTCTTTTATTTTTATTTTCTCCTAATTCTCTGGCTTTTGCAGGATTTTTCGATAATGAACTTTTGCTATCTATTGAAAATTTTTCGTAGAATTTTGGATTATCATTTTTAAATTTAGACCCTTGAAAATAATGCTCTACTGATGCCCACGTTTTATCGTCCAATATAAAAGGTTGAACCCAATAATTATCCAATTTCTTTCTCCAATTTTTTATTTTTGACAATTTCGAAAATGATTTCATCTTATTTTTTGGCATTTTTTCCCCTAAAGATTTTCCAGGAATCACATCCGAAGAATTATTATAAAAATATAATTTTACATCATCATCCCACATTTTTTTCTTACCAAATTGATATAGTTCTTCCATTATCTGCCCATCTGTTTCATCATCATTGCCTCCTCCACGTTGCATCTCATTCTTAAAATCCACAAATTCTTTTATATAAGAAAAAATACCAGACATTCTTTCCAAACATTTATCAGCAATCATAACTTTCACATCATAGGGCAATTCACTAAATGTAAATGCTGACTTTCCCTTGTATGAAATTGAAGTGTAATGCATGTAACCATAATTCATCATCATATAATATTTCACCTCAAATGTTCTATTTCTTTCTATGTCTACATCTACATAACCTGCTTGGCATTGAATTACATTTAACAAGTCTTTATTTTTATACGACTCTTCTAAAAAAATTATAAATTTCACCTTTAACATAACTTCCAATTGACCAATAGACCATTCATCTGCCCAATAATCTGATGTTTTAATAAATTCTTTTAAGTCATTTAATGTGTGTATATTTTTCATAAATTTATAATTTGAAATAGCATCGTTTGATATGTTTTTTGATTCACTTAATTCGTTTATTTCGATTTTTAAATCGCGTATTAATTCTCTTAGGCGTTGAGTTTCTTCTGAATTTGATGAATTTAATCTTTTTGTAAATTCTTGTATTTCCCTTTTTTTTTCTTCAATACTATTTTTTATTTTCTTCAACTCTTCCTTATTATCCTCGTATAATGTTTTATATATATTAAATTGATCAAATGAAACCCTATCAGAAACTAATTGTCTTAAATTAGCAACAGTTGTTTCCATACCAATTGACTTGTATGAATCTCTCACAGATGCGAAAAAACAATCACCACGCCCTTCATTTTGAATTTGACGATAAAACCCATTTTTCATAAATTTATTTATCCAAAAACCACCTTCAAATTTATTAGAAGCGTAATTTGTACGATATGTTTTTGCATCTCTCGCTGTTTCTGTCGGAAGAATATCCACTTTTTTTGTTTTAACTTTAAAAATATCATCAAAATTTGTTATATTTTCATCATTTTCTTGTTGTGTCATTACAGTTTTTTGTTTTTCTTCGTGTTCATATTTTTCTGGAGATAAATACATTTTTAAAATAAAATCTCTATCTACAAATGAATAAATTAATGGACTTGTCTTTGAAATCCAATCTATTAATAATTCATCTGCATAAAGAGTACTATCTATTTTTCTATTATCAAATTCATATACGCCAATTTGGAGAGATTTATAATTATTTTTAATTAAATAAATTGGCATATATATTATTTTTTGTTTGTAATATGTATTAATTGGTTCACCAATTGTAAAAAGAATATCAACACCGAATAATTCAATTTGATATAATTCTTTATCAGTGTGCATATCATTATTTTCTATTTTCATTGTATCTGGATATTCAACAGATTTATTTATTTTTGAGAATACCATTATATTATATAAATTATTTAAATTATATAATATAATTTATTTTTCTAAATCTTCCAAAATATCACTTGGATATTCCATATTTTTTAAAATTTGTATTCCGCATTTAACTTGTGATATTCCATCCAATAATTTATAAGTATATGTAATATTATCATTTTCTTCATCGGCAATTGTTTCCATATAACAATTATTAATTTTCGAATATTCTTTTATTTTTTCACACAATTCAACATAATGGGTTGTTAAAGAAAATGAAACATTATTCAATGAAGAAATATATTTTATAAATGCATTCGCACTTATTACAGCATCGTCAGGATTAGTTCCAGAATATAATTCATCAAATATACAAAAATGTGTTTCATCTGAATCATTATTATTTATAAAATCTAAAATACTTTTACATCTTCTCGCTTCTGCTTGAAATAAACTATCGCGACCTGAAGTATCTGGAATATTTAAATAGCAATGAAAATAATCATAAGGAATAAAATTTAATTTACTAAAACACCCATAGCCAATTTGTTGTGATAACAAAATATTTAAAAATATAGATTTTATAAAAGTTGTTTTTCCAGAAGCATTGGGTCCTGTTAAAATTATATTTTTATCTAAATTAAAATTATTTTTTACCACCGTCTCTTGCGAATTAATAAATTTTGGATAAAATATATTTTCAGAAATTAATTTTATTTTTTTATTATTTTCTTTATTTTTATTTTCTTTATTTTCTTTATTTTTTTCATTTTTATCTTTGTTATTTTTATTTTTATTTTCTTCATTTTTATTTTCTTTATTTTTTTCATTTTTATCTTTGTTATTTTTATTTTTATTTTCTTTATTTTTTTTATTTTTATTTTTTTTTATTTTCTTCATCTTCTTCATTTTCATCTTCTTCTTCATCTTCATCTTCATTTTCTTCATCTTCATCTTCATTTTCTTCATCATCATTTTCATCTTCATCTTCATCTTCATTTTCATCATCTTTATCTTCTCCATTTTTATTTTTTTTATTTTCTTTCAAAATATATTTTGCTTTATGAAGTTTATTATTCATCACATGCTGATTTATATTTAATAAATTATGCAAATATCCATTAAATCCAAAAGAATAAGTTAATATTTCATTGTAAATTTCATCATTGTATAATTTATAAAATGTCGTCATTATATTTCCAATTTCCGACATATTATTATAATTAAAATTAAATTCAAACAATGTTATATTTTCAAAATCATTGTAAATGCGTTTTAATTGTGTTTCTTTATCAGATAGTTCTTTAGCAAATATTTCATACTTATCGTGTTGTTGCAATAAAGAAGAAAAATATTTCATATTTGACAATGTATTGCTGACATATATTTTAAATGTTGATAAATAATTATAAATTTTTTTGATATTGGAATAAAATTTTATACAATTTAATATATTTTGATAAATGGAAAAACAATAAAAAAATGCAGATACTACCAAATATATTTTTTTAGTTCCGCAAGAATCTTCAAAATCCATAAATAAACTTCCAATTGATGTTTTTTGGACTAATGGTTTAAGAATATTCACATATCCATTCAAATTAAACTCATCGCCATTTAATTTTATAAGAACAATCGGCAATATTAAAATTAATATTGGTATGCATAAAGATATCACAGGTGATATTATATTATAAATACTACTGAATGCCATTATGAAAGGATTTGTGTTGAATTGTTTGGCAAATCCAAAATCAAAATAAAAATATTTTTCGTGAAATCCTGTTTCTTTTTTAATTTCTTCATAATAATTTAGTGCCAAATCAATATTGTTGTCTTTTATTATATTTTTATCATCTATGCTTTGTATCAGTTGCTGTGTTTGTTCGAGATATTCAGTGTCAGTTGTGTAATGTTTGGAAATTTGTTTCATTGATATTTTTGAAGGATAATTATTTGGTAAAAATATATTTTCATAAATTGGAATTTCATTCTTGTCAATTGATTTAACTATTTCTAATGTATCAACAATATCTTCACTTATAATGCGTGATTGTTTATTATATTCTATCGGATTTTTAAAATTATAATTTTTTTCAAAATATGTATTTGAAATATTATCATCATTGTTGGCTTCTTTTTCTTCACTTTTTTTTTCTTCAATCATTTATAAAATAAAATATATAATTATATATTTTATTTTACGAATACATTCTCTTTTTATTTTTATTTTTATTTTTTCTTTTTTCTTTTTTATATTTTTTACATTTTTTACATTTTTTTACATTTTTTACATTTTTACATTTTTTACATTTTTATATTTTCTTTTTTTTATATTTTCTTTTTTATTTTTCAAATTGACAAAAAATATAATATAATTTACATTTGAAAATTGCAAGGAAATTCTTTAATCTCGGTAGCGTAATAATTTTCAATTTCTCTCATTTTATCAGAATCTCTTAAAGTTACTAAATTTATTCCACAACCTTTTCTACCAAATCTTCCACTTCTTCCTATACGATGCAAATATGTGTGAACATTTTTAGGAACATCGAAATTAATTACAATACTAACTTGCTGTATATCTATTCCCCTCGCCGTAATATCTGATGAAATTAACACACGACTAGCACCCGATTTAAATTCATTAAATGCTAATTGTCTTTCATCTTTATACATTTTACTGTGAATGCAACTAACAGGAAAATTATCATCCTTCATATAATTATATAATTCAATAACACGATTTACACTATTGCAATAAATGATGCATTGTGAAACAGAAATTAAATTATATATATCTTTCAATGTTGAATATTTGTCATAATCATTATTCACAGCAATATAAAATTGTTTTATTCCTTCTAGTGTTAAACTTTCTGCTTTGACAATAATATGCACTGGGTTCTGCATAAATTTATCAGTAATTTCGCAAATATTTGGAGGTAAAGTAGCGCTAAATAACGCAATTTGTGTGTGTGAATTCATTTTTAAAATAATGCTTTTAATTTGTTCTAAAAATCCTTGCGATAACATTTCATCTGCCTCATCTATTACTAATATTTTTATATTTCTTCCATTAATATACTGCCTTCTCATCATATCATACACGCGACCTGGACAACCTACAATAATATGAGGTGGATCATTTCTTTCATCATCAAAAATAGATGTTCCGCCAATCATAGTTTTGATTCTAATATTTTCCATCATGCACGATATAGATTGTATAACTGAGGAAATTTGTGACGCCAATTCTCTCGTAGGTGCTAATATAATTGCTTGTGTGCTATTTAAATTTACGTCTATACGAGATAATGTTCCAACAGTAAATGAAGCAGTTTTGCCTGTTCCTGATTGAGCTTGTGCAATAATATCTCTTCCTTTGCAAATTGATATTATTGATTTAGATTGTATTGGACTAGGAATTTCAAACCCATAAGAATAAATGCCCCTTAATATTCTTGGATCTATGTCTAATTCATCCCATTTAGAAAAAGTTTCGATTTCAGAAGAATTCATTTTATATTCAAAATAAATTATTTTTTATATTTTAAATTTATTTAAATATAATTTCTTTAAATATAAAAAAATATAATTTTAAATATAAAAAATATATAAATAAAAAAATCCTTTAAATATAAAAAAATATAAAATAAAAAAATTGATTTAAATAATAAATATTTATTTATTCATCATATTATATCAATGACATCATTAGGAAAATACACACTTTCAGAAATTCATCAAATTGCCTCCGATGGATTTATTTTAACCTTGTCGCAAGATGTAATTGATAAATTAAATACAATTTCAATGGAATTGTCTAGGGAAAGATTAATTACAAATCCTTCATTTAATTCTCGCACAATTTCTTATATGAATGTTCAAACAAATAATCAAACCCAATCAAATGCATTCAAAAGCAAAAATAAAAAAAATGCCAAGATTGATGAAGAATGGAAAGCGCAACCATTTAAAGCAACTAAAATTGTTCAGGGTGTTGGAATTGATGGAAATATAAATAAAATACGTATGTACTTGAATAAAATTTCTGACAAAACATTTATGCAAATGAGAGAAAATATATTGGCTGAATTGATGGTTATTTATGAAAATGAATTGACTGAGGAAGAAAATGAAAGAGTATGCAATACCATATATGATTTGTCGTCATCCAATAAATTTTATTCTAATATATTTGCTGATTTGTATTCTGAGTTAATTACTGTGTATCAATCTATAAGAATTCATTTCGAAAATAAAACAACATTAGAAAACATTTTAAATATTTACAACGATATTCAGTATGTTGATTCAAATGTAAATTATGATTTGTATTGTGATAATATTAAAATAAATGAAAAAAGAAAAAGTACAACTAAATTTTATATTAATTTGTGCAAAAATGGTCTCTTGCCTAAAGAAAAAATTGCTCAAATTTTATCCAAAATATTAATTAAAATATTGTCTAAAATAACCGAACAAACCAATAAAGATGAAATTGATGAATTAATAGAAAATGTTGTAATTTTATATAACAGAGATATTTTGGATGAAATTAATGAAGATGATGATGAATTTATGATTGAAGATAAAAATATTACAGAGATAATTGAAATGTTGGCAGATTCATCGAAAAAATATAAGGGATTGTCAAATAAATCTGTGTTTAAATTGATGGATGTAATTGATGCTTAATTATAAATCTTGTTATAAATCTTGTTATAAAATTAATATTTTTTTATTAATTTTATATTAATAATGAATGAACTTAAAGAAAGATATAATTAAAGAAAGATATAATTAATTAAAAATCTAAATTTAAATCCAATACATTTTTATTTGAATTTGGTCTTCTTTTACTTTTTTTTGGAACATTGAAATCTCCTTCAATATTTTTAATATCATCTACACTAATTCTACTACTATCATTATTTTCATAATCGAGTGTATTCAATGATGTTAATTGAATTGTTGGCGAAGTTTCTTCTCTATATTGTGGTGTAGATTTTTTAGGTAAAGGTGGTGTCTCATTCACACTAATTTTTTTTGTTTTTAGTCCAGATAAAATATCTGTTAAATCACCCGGCCCTTTCATTTCATTTGTCGTAGGTCCTTTCATTTCTTTTCTCGCACTGCGTTCAAATACATTCGCATTATTTTCGTGAATGTTAATTCCATCATCTGAATCAGCAAATACACCGCGAGCCATAGATATATCTGGTCTAACTTGTTCTCTCAAATTTGATTGATAACTTTTGGTTGATGTTGATTGAGGAAATCTTTGATTTTGATTTTGATTTAAATTCTGAGTTGGTGGCGCTGATGCTGGATTTGAACCAAGATTCGACATAAAATTAGAAAATCCAGGATTTGAATTACTCATTGAATTGACAGCGGCGGTTTGAAATTGTCTCATTAAGTCAGGGTTTTGTCTTAAAATATCATCCACACCTGGAAGAGATGACTTAAACATGCTGTTGGTCATATGAACCATCACGGCACTTCCACCCAACTGAAATAACAATTTTAATTCAGGAGAAATATTTGCTTTACTTTTCCACTTTTCGTGCAATTCGGCAAAAATATCATCATAATCTGTAATATTTTCTTGAACTTGCTCTCCCCAACCTTCTAAATTAACATCAAATGGGTCAAATTTTTGATTCAAAAATTCAATACCATTAATGACAGCCATTAAAATATTGGCCTGAAATTTTATTGAATTCTGTTTAATTTTATCATCATTAATCATTTCAAATTCACCCTTCATTTCATCTAAACTAGAATCCATATCATATTTTTTTGTTAATTGAATGCCTTTTTTCTCAAGTTTATCCAATTCCCTTAAATATCTTTTTTTCTCCTTTAAAATTTCATTTTGGGACATTTTTGGAACACTTGGAATATTAATTTCTGGATCAATAGGGATATCATTAAATTTTCCATATCCATCCCAAGTTTTATCTGAGGTGTCTAAATTAATTGTTGATTCTCCTAAAGTATTGTTATTAAATCTAACATGAGATGAAGATGAAGATGAAGATGAAGCCGGTTCAAATAAATTATTTCCTGTATTTAAATTCAAATTATCTAAATCTTCTTCTAATTCTGTAATATCATTAAAATCAATATTATTTGTAACTTTGCTTTTTTGTTGATTATCATTCATAAGTAATTCAATTCCAGACCCAAAATTAGTCGATTTGTTTGTTGATTTATTCCAATCATCACCAAAATCCATTGATATGTCTATAATATCGCTCATTTATGAATTAATAAGAACATTTAATTCTAAGTTTTACGAATTAAAATATATTAATTTTAATTAATTTCTTCAAATAAACAAAAAATATAACCATCGCCATCAGAATATAATTTTTTACAATTTATCTCCACTATTTGACAATCGTCTACATATAATTTTCCATTTAGTGCATCCAAAACAAATTTAACCATATTATCTAAATCTTTATTATTTGTATTATATTTAGGTGAGGTCTCTTTTAATATATGCGAGTTCTTACCTGTTTTATAATGGCTTTTCGGTCGTTTACAATAAAAATTCAAACTACATTTAATTGGATTCATCATTTTTTCTGATGGCATATCATCAATCAAGCTGACAAAATTATCCTTTTCTTTTTTAGACGGATCATAAGTTCCACCAGTGAGACGATGTCTATGTCTCTTTAAGCTTACAGGTTCAAATGGAATAGTCTTTTCAAAAATCATTATATTATAATATATTTTATTTTATATTTATATTTATATTTATAACTTCCAAGCACTTGCTGGAATTGATGGAGAAATCATTCTGCTTTTAAATTGTTCCTTTTCCAAATAATATTTTCTTAAATCGGTGTTTGGGTGAGATACCTTGGCTACCGAATTATCGTAAGTAGATTTATATAAATATGGGGTTTGTTCGGCTTCAATTTGATTCATAGTATAAGGATTATTTCCAGATGTATATATCGCTTCATATGTATTATATTTCATAATATCGTTTGCATTTTTTTGCAAATATTGCCTATACTTCCAATTGCTATTTATATTGTTGTTTTTTTGCAAATTTGTATTTACAACACTTTCTGCTTGATAAACTATATTATTTGTTGGAATTGTATAATAACTCATAATATTATACAATTAGAATATATTTACAATAATATTTCGTTATTTTCTTCAACAGATTTATTTTTTAATTCTTCCATTGCTTTCAATATTTCGGGTTTTTTCATCTTTGAAACATCAATATTTATATTATTTTCAACAACATATTTTCTTAAATCTGTCAAATTCATTTTTTTATAATCACCGTCTATATTTTTTCTACTCTCACGTTCACGTTTCTTAGGTTTGAAATTTAATTCTTTCGGTGAAGATACTAATTCTTCAACTTCAACGTCAACTTCAACACCAAGTTCTGTTTCAACTTCTTGCAAAAAATCATTATTCAAATTTATTTCTTTATCATCTTTGTTATCATCATTATTATTGTTATCATTGTTATCATTGTTATCATCGTTATCATTGTTATCATCGTTATCATTGTTATCATCTTTATCATCGTTATCATTTTTGTTATCATTTTTGTTATCATCCTTATTATCATTTACATTATCATCATTATTTAATGTATTTTCTACAGTTTTTTCCAACAGTGAAACATTGATGTCTTCCAATTTTTCTAAATTTAATTCCAAATGAACATTTTTTATTTCACAATCATCCAAATTGTAAAGACTATTATCATCATTATTATCATCATTATCACTGTTATTATCATTATCATAAATACTGTTATCACTGTCATTATCATAATCATTTTCATCATCTGACGATACTTCTATTAGTGATGAAGGTGATTTCGGATAGTATATAAAATTTTCAGGAAAAACACTTATTTCTTTATTCTCACTCAATTTGCATTCATTTGCTAAATTTACAGTTTGAACATCTTTTCTTATTGAACTTATTATGAAGTACATTTCATTTATTTTATCATTCATTTTATAATACGCATGGATGCAATAAATATTCAATACAATCAATAATAATAAAAAAAGCAATAACGCTGAACTAAATATACCTAAAAAGTCCATTTATTAAAAATAAATAATATAATATAAAAAAATTTACAACGAATTGTTTTATAACGAATTATTTATTTTCACCATTATTTATACAAATTCTCTTTATATTCTTTTTATAAACATATATTAATGGACATTATAAATGAAATGATTGGCGGTCATACCATAATAGATGAACAGTATAATTGTTTATTATCTCCCAGCATTAAATGTGACGATAGCATCGATTATTTAAAATATTCTTCCAAAATTTTGTCAACTGATGCCGACTATGAAAAATATAAAAAAAAATATAATCGAGACCTTCAAATAGACCCGAAACATGATTATTTAATTGAATTGCCAAATAAACATTGTAATGTTAAAAAAGAACAAGTTGAAGAATGCTCTGATTTATATATAGAAAACGAAAATCAAATACATAATATTATAACTGAAGAAAGTTATTCTTTAGAAAAATATATTGAAAAACCAGAATTGCTACAAGATTTCATTACATCTGAACCCAATTTTTTTAAAATATTATTATATGAATTTAAAAATTTATTCGAAGGATTGAAATTTTTATACAAAAAAAATATTGTTCATCACAATATTAATCCGAAAAATATAATTTTTAATCAAAAAACAAAAAAAATGAAATTCATTAATTTTGGAAAAGGTGAAGACAAAAACAAATTAATTGAGTCTTTAAAAGAAAATTCAGTTGTCACATATCCTTTACAAATATACTATCCATTCATTTGTTTTTTTATTAATTATCAAAATTATAAGATTTATAAAAGCCTTACTGATGAAGATAAGGAAGATTTTATTATGTTTTTAAAAGATAAATTTTTTGGCAACACTGATGAAAATAAAAGTAAAAAATACAAACAAACAAGTTTAAAATTAAGAGATAAATTTCAATATTTAGACACTTCACACGAATTACAAAAATATAAATTATACATTAAAAAAAATTACGAACCTAAATTTTTTAATTCCACATTACATTCATTTCAAACACATTATTTAAAAAAAGGACATAAAAGATCTTTTTTTTTAAAACAAATTATTTCAACAATTGATGCCTATGGTTTAGTATTAACCGCATTACATTTTTTTGAATCCATAAAAAAGAAATACCCAAATCGCACCATTGATATTCCTATATGTTTAACCCATTTTATATATAGTTCAATTATTAATCTCTCACGCCTGGAACCCGATAAAGTATTTTCTAGGTACAAAGATGATTATAATAGCATACTCGAGAAAATGAAAAAAAAACATCAACCTATCGCTGTTAAAAGAACAAGCAAAAACATATCTCAATATAAATTAATGCCACAACATCTTTCTAAATACCATGGCGTTATAAATAAAAATTATATTAATCATAATGGAAAATTAATGCGAGCATTTAAATATGATGAAATTTTTAAAAATTTAGATAAATTATCTAGTCACAATCACTCATTAATACAAAAATTGATTGATGATGACACTAATAAAGACACATTAAACATATTAATAGATAAAGAAGCTTATTATAAAGTTAAATATAGCATTTATTGCCAAGATGAAAAAGAAATAAACCCATATGAAAAAAAATGCGTAGATAAATGTCCACCGGATCATATTCGAAATTTCAATGACCAAAAATTTTCTTGCACGAAAAAAAATAAAAAAAAACAAAATAAAAAAAGTCAAAAAAAAAGCGAAAAAAATAAAAAATGCCCATCAGGATTTGTAAGAAATCCTTTTACAAAAGCATGCACTAGAAAATGCCCACCTGGCTATATACGAAACCTTAAATTCAATTGTGTTGCTGAAAAAGATGTTTTGTAAATATAAAATATAAATTATACAAAAAATATAAAATATACAAAAAATATAAATTATACAAAAAATATAAATTATACAAAAAATATAAA
>Ga0078894_10002079_pt1 | contig 15034 bp, 14 predicted proteins | sample LauGreSu1BDMLBSD_2_FD_67506 | JGI IMG/M metagenome (GOLD analysis project Ga0078894, IMG submission 67506) | Freshwater lake microbial communities from Lake Michigan, USA - Su13.BD.MLB.SD (version 4) (version 4) | ecosystem: Environmental > Aquatic > Freshwater > Lake | place: Lake Michigan... | reverse complement strand
TTACCACCCTTAATACCCGACACATCAGTTGCTTGGCACTCGTGCTTATCGCTAGCAACAGTTGACAATGCGAACTCAATATACTCGCCCTGAACAAGATACTTATATTGCTCAGAATCAACCTTAATGGAACTGTGATGGACGAATACATCACTGCCGGATTTGGGACCATCAGTTACGGTAATAAAACCATAACCCGCCTTGTTATTGAACCACTTGACGCGACCAGTGAACTTCTCAACGCTACTATCAGACATTTTATTATACTATAGTATATAAGTTGCCTTTATATCATTTCTAGTAAAATAATATTATTGTTTTTGTTTACTAAGACCATTCATACTCGTCTTCAAAATCTTCTTCTTTTTCTTTTTCTTTTTCATTATAACCATCTAATTTTCTTTGCTCAGAAAGTAGTTCTGTAAATATGCGAATAATATATTGATAGTCTGGCTCCTCTTCAAACTTCAGTGTTCTAACATAATTGATTGTCACAGTTAAAAAACGTGGAACATTTGTTAGTTGCTCCTTTTTATAAACAAGGATTTTTATTGGATTTATATTAGGATTTTCTAAAGGTGGCTCTGTAGAAAAGAATTTACCAAATAACATATATATCATTACATACAGACACGATTCAATGTCATCTCGACGACTAGGTTCGGACCCTTTGTGGACGTTTAAACTAACATAATTTGGCGTCCCAATAAGACTATTATTTGTTTTGAATTCAATATGCTTGCCTTCATGATTGTATCTTTTACAGAAGCCAAAGTCAATTAAATATATTTTGTTAGTTTTGTCTGAAATATTAATCATAAAATTGTCTGGTTTTATATCACGGTGAATCAAATAATTATTATGTAATGTTTCCAATCGCTGTATCATTTGGATGCCTAATAGTAGCACTGTTTTTACAGATAGACGCCCATATTCTTTTATAAGAGTTGTTATAGAACATTCTAACAAATTTGTCACTAAATAGTTCACATTGTTAGTTGCTCCAAACCATTTTAGTTGTGGAAATCCGTCAATGTTTGCTAAATATTGGTATATTCGGGCTTCCATTTTAAGTGATTTTTGCTCCTTGCTTTTGACTTCGGTTTTAATTGCGACGATTTCACCTGTGCGAATATTTTCAGCTCTGAACACCTTGCCAAAACTGCCCTGGCTTAGTTTTTCTAATAATTTATATTTATGCGCCAACATTTTTGTTAGTTGTTAGTTATTATAATATAGAAGTGTAATATGTTTATATTTGTTGTATTTTAATTTATCTTCTTTTCCAAACTTCAAAAAAATTATTGTAACAAGGCCCCCATCCGCCACTTTCTTTGTAGTCTACAACAAAGTTATTTTTAATTAGCACATCATCAACATATTTTTTCTTACTTATATCATGATAATCATTCTCCATAATAATCAAATTAATGCCATTTAATATTTCAGGCATATCCATTAAAATATAATAAAAAGCACCTTCACAGTCTAATACCAATGTATCAAATTCGATATTATATTTACGATTTAACTCATCCAAAGTAATAGTATTGACCCATTTATATCCGTCTAACAAAACATCACTTGGTATTGTATCCCATCCAGTTTGAATTAATTTGCGATTTGATAATGCCAAACTTTCTATATGAAAATTTAAATTATTTAAATCTCTATTTTCTATTAATTGTTGTGATATTTCAGAATCACTTTCTAATGTTACAAGATTACTACTGTTTTTTAAAATAGAAGAAATAACCAAAGAGTTTCTTCCTATATTTCCACCAATTTCTAAGACCTTCTCATTTCCACATAAATATCTAACTGCCATTTTTTGCTCAGGTAACTCACCATTCAAATCACCATAATTTATTTTTAAATTAGAATGTATATTTGCTAATTTACTATTTACACAATCATTAATATAATTATAATCAATAATATTTACCGAGTTGTCTATTATATTTATTTTTATCAATTCAAAATCTTTATACTCAGTTAAACTACGTTCTCTTTTAATAAATACACTTTTTAAAACACCAATTAATGGGTCTGTAAAATAACATGCTCTCTCAGAATCTCCATTAGGAATTGTAATAATATTATCTACTAGTAATTTTTGTAAACATACATTTGTAACATCAATCATTTTCTCCATAGTTCCATAAAATATTTCCATTGCTATATTATTGTGTTAATATAAAACTATTTGAATATAAACGATGATTTCTAAATGTCTAAATGTATTCATGTTTTAATAACTCATATTCCTTTATAAAAACAAGACATGTAAAAATTGAAATAAATAAAATATATAAATCAAAATATATAAAAATATATATTACACAAAATGTCCGAAACATTCAGTTACAAGAACTACTCTATCGTCGCTTCATTGAACGAGCGAAGCATTTATTTAAAGGTAATCGACACTATTAATTTCTTATCTTACGAAGGAAATGTTGATTTGAAGGAGCTTCGTGTCTCTATTGACCTTGACGGTGCCTATAAAATTATTATTAATTGCTTTAAAGAAGAAAGTAATTATTCAGTTACAATTAGCGTCAATAGTGGCGTTCTAAAACTGGCGTTTAATGCGCTCATTGGTGGATTTTTGAAAATAAATTTTGAGGTTTTATTGCGCGAAAAAATGATGTCAAATGACGGGCAATTGACTCTGAATTTCAACAAGTTGGAGCAAAAACAGGCGCAAGCAATTGATAGTTTGACAAAGAAGTGTAACAATTTGGAAGCCAGTATTAATAAAATGCAGCAAATTATTGATTGCTGTCAGATATTTATGTCTAATATTTATACTCCTCAAGGTCATTGGTGCGATATACAAAGTAACTCACAAACACAGATAAATAATATTTCAGCAAAGGAAATTACTATGACAGACCACTCAGGAAATAATATTATTTGGAAGAATATCAGTGTATTTTATCAATTGACCAAATTCACAATCACCAGTTTCAATGCTGGAAATAATATAACTAATTTGTCAAAATTCAGTAATAACAACATAAAAGAATTGGTATTAAATTGTGTTGCTGGCCACCCCTCATTTACATCACTAGAAGGAATACAAAATTTCCCAAACCTAGAGATATTAACAATTACAAGCGCTCCTGGGTTAAGAGACGTTGTAAAAGTATTGACTGAAACAAAACATAATATTAAAACACTGAAGTTCCAAGGGTGTACAGCAGTTAATGTTGTCGAGCTACAAACATATTGCCAAGTGAACAATGTATTTCTAGCAATTTCTTAAAATAATAATCTGGGTTACAAGAGTTTTAGACAATCAGTCATTTTTGTATACCTTGGTAACAAAGGTATAAATAATAATAAAAAATTGAAAAATATAAATGTTTTTTATTTACATGTATAAATAATATAAGACAAGATAAGATGAATCAAAATAGCGTAACAAATAAACCTGTAAAAGGGGTTGTCAGAAGTAAGACTCAAGACAATGAACAATTATTAACTAATGTTTTTGATTACACTAAAGCACAGTTTCACAATACAAATTATGCGCCTAAACCAAAAATGACAAAGAGAAGTGATTATTTGTCCGCGAGTGCCGCTGAAAATGAATTTAATGATGAATTGCACAATTGGAAAAAAAGAAATGGTGAAAATGTTGATGTCAGTGTGAGAAGAAACTTTGCCGCACATTTATCTCAAAAATATTTATGTAATCAATTGGATAAATTGGAATCAACTGAAATTATTTCTAGAATCCGAAAAGAGATTACAAGGCAAATAGACGAAATAGAAAATCCAAAGAAAGATGATTTATTTACTAATATGTCAATTACAATTGACGAATTATCTGAAGTAGAAGCTAGCTTAGAAGAAGAATATCACGACGCAAACACTGTAAACACTGACGAAATACAAATCCCAACTGATAATATTAATTTATGTTTTGTAGGAGGTGTTTCGACTGGAAAATCAACCGTATTAAATAGTGTGTTTTGCGAAGAATTAACCCAATGTAAAATTAAAAGAACCACTATGTGGCCCACGGTTTATGTTGAAAATAATTTCATACAACACATTGCTACAGAAGAAATTTTAAAAATAATATCCGAAAAGAACAAGGAAATTATAGAAAAGACAGAAACTGGACAAAAATTAGACAGCGGTGATTATAAAGAACTAGTCTTTAATGTCGGTAAATTAGACATCAATATTTTGGATGATTCATATGTAAATGTGTATGACATTCCTGGATTAAATGACGCCAGAACAAAGCATATTTACTACGACTATTTGGAAAACAATTTCCACAAGTTTAACCTAGTTGTATTTCTAGTTGACATTCAATCAGGTCTAAATACTTCGGATGAAATGGATATGTTGCGCTTCATAATTAATAATACTAAAGACCAATTTAAAAGAAATCAGCGTCATATTTATACATTGGTAATAGTGAATAAAGCAGACGATATGCAAACCGAAGAAGATTCGGATAAATTGGAAATAACCGGCGAATTGAGAGAAATGTTCGAACAAGTTGAAAACACGGTACACGCAGAGTTTACGGGCAATGGTCTTAAAAATGCTGTAATTGGTGTCATCCCTTTATGCGCTAGAGACTCATATCTATACAGAATGGTTAAGAAACATGGCAAGAATTTTAAGTTATCCCCAGAACAAATATTGAAAATCGGTGTAAACGAAAATGGCAAGAAATTTAGCACGTTAAAACCTGCGACACAAGAAGCTCGCGTAAATGAAATTTTAAAGGACGAGAGTTTCGTAAATACGATGATTAAATTGTCCGGGTTTAGTCGTCTTGAAAGTATACTCCATCAGTTTCTAAAGGATAACAATAAAGGTAGTAAGCTGCGAATTGATAATCTAATGTATGAGTTGAAAAAAATGCCAAAATTACACGATTTTACTGCTGGACAAAGCTGGTTTAACCTAAAGTCCTTAACCAACCTGGTTGACCAATATTATAAAATTTATAATAATATTAAATTGATTGATGTAGCTGAATATGACGTAATTATTACCAGTTTTATAACAGAATTTACAACCATTTTACAAGAAAAGGTTAAGACCTGGCATGGAACTATCGACGAATTAATCGATAATTATGACAAGGTTAATGATGAAATTATTCTTACATATATCAGGCAAGATAAAGATTATTATAATACAACCATGTATCCTGATTTCCTAACAGAAAGAGTTTTAGTGCTAATAAGTGAAGAATTAAATGGTGTTTTGACGATTGACTGTATTATAAAACAATTAAGTATTTTGGAAAGAATCGATATGTTTGATAGAATAACAGTTGAAACAATGTTTTCAAAGATTGTGTCAAATATTAGAGAAAATAAATCAATAAGGTTTGAAGACGGCAATCGAATTGATGATTTAATAGACGCACTTGATGAATGTTCTGAAATAGATGTAGATTTGTCAGAATTGTTACGATTTCTGATTATGAATCAGTTAGATTGTATAAATAATAACAACTCATTATTTATAAAAAAAATGTTATATCGCAGATATGGAGAAATAATTATAAGCGAATATATTTTGCGCGAATTTAATAATAGTTCAGCATCGGTGCCATTTGATAAATTTGTTAAGGGTTTAACCGTGTCAGATTTAACTAGCAATGAACACAAATTGGATATGTATTATTTGAATTATGAAAAAAAACATAATATCTACAGCTTTATGTATATTTAACTTATAATCATAATCCTTATTTCTTTAAATTTTATTTTTATCCAATTATATTCACAGTATTTTTCTTTTTGTATTCTGTAATTACTCAAAATGTCAAATCACCAAAATTACAAAAAACACATTAAAATTGAATTAAATAACTACATAAACACAACTACATATATTATACAGAACACTACGTAAAAACAATAAAATGGTTAAAAATTGCGACATTAACAGTTATCCTTCTGAGAATGAAGAGAAATATAAGGAACATTTTACAAAATTTAAATACCCATTACACATATTTCAAAAATGGGCAATTGAAGCTATTGTGGAAGGACATCATGTGCTTGTTACGGCTCCTACTGGTAGCGGTAAATCACTACCCGCAGAATTTTCTGTAGAGTATTTTGCGTCAATTAATAAAAAAGTTATATATTGTAGTCCAATCAAGTCACTTTCAAATCAGAAATTTTATGACTTCTCACACAAATATCCGCACGTCAGTGTAGGAATTATTACAGGTGACATTCGTTGTAATCCGGACGCAACTGTTATTATAATGACAACCGAAATTCTGTTAAATAAGCTTTACCAACTCAAAAGTGGAGCAAAAGTTGGCACAAATTTGTTTGAAATGGATATTGAAAATGAATTAGGATGTGTTATCTTTGATGAAATACATATGATTAATGACCCTAGTAGAGGTCATGTCTGGGAAAATAGTATTATGATGTTACCTAGACATATTCAAATGGTAGGTCTATCAGCAACATTAGATAATCCGGAAAAGTTCGCGTCATGGTTGGAGACACGAGGATTAAACGTAAGCAATAGTAAAAATGAAAGCAAAAGCGTAAGTAGTGAAGATAAACTCGTATATCTAACAAAGAAATTTGTAAGATCAGTCCCATTAACTCATTATAGTTTTATTACGGCAACAAATGGCATCAATAAGCACGTAAAAGATAAAGCATTACAAGCTGAAATTAAGCATTTGACAGACAAGACATTTATAATTCAAGACGCTCAAGGAACTTTCAATGACCTAAATTACCGAAATATGGACAAAATGTTGAAACTATTTGATGCCAATGATGTGCGCATGAAAAGACAACATGTTTTAAATAAGGTCTCAGAGTTCATGGTTGAGAAAGAAATGTTACCAGCAATTTGTTATGTGTTTTCTAGAAAGCAATTAGAAGTTTGTGCTCATGAAATAACTGCCAATTTGCTAGAGTTTGATAGTAAAATACCATATACAATTGACTATGAATGTGAGCAAATCATAAGAAAGTTGCCAAATTACAAGGAGTATTTACAGTTGCCTGAATATTTAGATATGGTCACTTTACTGCGCAAAGGTGTAGCAATGCATCACAGTGGGTTAATGCCCGTGCTAAAGGAAATTGTGGAAATATTGTTTTCCAAAGGCTATATCAAGCTATTATTTGCGACTGAATCAGTAGCTATTGGATTAAATTTGCCTGTCAAAACTTGCGTTTTCACTGACATTTATAAACACGATGGTTCTATGATGCGTGTGTTACAAGCACATGAGTATACTCAGGCAGCGGGCAGAGCAGGTCGCCTTGGATTAGACACTGTTGGTCACGTTATACATCTGAACAACCTATTTCGCGACACAAGCGCCACAGCATACAAGACAATGATGAATGGCAAGCCACAAACGCTTACATCTAAATTCAAGATTTCATACAATTTGCTACTAAATTTAATCGATATTGGTGACAATAATTTAGTCGGATTTGCCAAGAAAAGTATGGTAATTGACGACCTAAATGGACAACTTCGACAAGTTTCATTAGAAATCGATAAATGTAGCGAAGAAACATCCAAATTAAATGAGTATCTTGAAGCAATGCGCACGCCTAGAGACGTGGTTGAACAATATAACAAGTTACAAAGTAATAAGGAGAATTATGCCAATAAGAAACGCAAAGAGATGGACAAGGAAATACAGAAAATCAAAGATGAGTATAAAAATATTGACCTAGATTTAACAACATTACAGAAGAGCATTCAAAAAATGTCTCAATTAGGTGAACTGATGCAAAGACATAAAGGATTAAGTAGTTATTTGGACAATGATGTTAATAAGGTACTACATGTGCTCACCAGAGATGGGTTTATAAAAAACTCTAGTGAATGTATTAGCTTAGAAACTGACGTATTAGAAACTGAACGCTTAGATAGTGTTGGTTTAGATTTATTAGATGAAGATATAATAGCAAATGATTCTATTGTAGATGAACCATTAGTAGAAAAGTTACAGCTATCATTCAATGGCAAGATGGCATGTGGATTGCGCGAAGTCCATTGCTTAGTATTTGCCCGCTTATTAGAAGACGAAACTATTATTAATTTATCAGTAATACAACTCATAGCACTGTTCAGTTGTTTCACAAATATTTCAGTCCAAGAAGGAGTCCAAGATTTTACTCCAAGAACGGACGACGATGTTCTAAAACAAGTTATTTACTCTGTAAGCAAAATGTATTCGGAATATGAAGAAAGGGAGTCATTATTGCGAATAAATACTGGCGCTGACTACACCATACATTATGACCTTCTGAATTACGTTGAAGACTGGACTGAATGCGAATGCGTAGAAGATTGTAGAAATGTTTTATCACGATTAAGTGAAGAAAAAGAAATATTCTTAGGTGAATTTGTAAAAGCCCTTTTGAAAATCAACAATATCAGTTGCGAAATGGAGCAAATTGCGGAACAAATGGGCAACATTGAGTTTCTATCAAAGCTCAAACAAATCCCTGAGCTAACCCTCAAATATGTAGTCACTAATCAGTCGCTGTATGTTTAAAAAATATTTATTTAAAATATTTATAAAAATTGGTTTAAACATTATATTGTATTACATAATATACAATATAAATGTCATCCTCTCTTAGCCTTAGTCTTACTTCAAATACTGTTATTGCCGAATATATCTGGATTGGTGGCAAAGGTGAACTAAGAAGCAAGTCGCGAGTTATTAATATGCCTAAGGAAGTAATTAAAGCAACAGATATGCCTGACTGGGACTACGACGGCAGTTCTACAAATCAAGGCTCAACTGAAAGCTCTGAGCGCATTTTAAAACCTTGCGCATTATATAAAGACCCATTTCGTTTAGGAAACAGTTTTCTAGTTCTTTGTTCCACTTTTTTACCAGATGGCACTCCAGTTTTCAACAATCATCGATTAGATGCCGAGAAAATATTCAAGGACTGCGATAAAGTAGAAGGGATTTACAATGAAGAAACAAAGACTATTGACTATATATACAGCCCTGAACCCTGGTTTGGGCTAGAACAAGAATACTTCATTTACAGCAATGATACGAAGGAGCCATTAGGCTTTGACAAAAATGGCAAACAAGGACAATATTATTGCTCCGTTGGTGGGCAAAATGCGTTTGGTCGCAAGCTAGTGGACGACCATTATAAAAAATGTCTTGATATTGGCCTTGGAATCACCGGTATAAATGCCGAGGTCGCGCCCGGTCAATGGGAGTTTCAAATATTTGGTAAGGGTATTACTGCCGCAGATAACCTTGTTATTGCCAGATATTTATTAGAGCGCATTTCAGAAGATTTTAATGCGTATATTGTATGGCATCCAAAGCCAATTAAAAACGGAGGTGAAATATGGAATGGCTCTGGTCTACATACCAATTTTTCTACAAAGTTAATGCGTGATTCATATCGTTTAAATAATGATACAACTGAAATTTTTAGAGCAATTTCTCAATTAGAAGCAAAACATGATGAGCATATGGCAGTATATGGACAAGACAATGAGCTACGATTAACTGGCAATTGCGAGACATCTAGTTTTTCAATTTTCAAATGTGGGCAAAATAGTGGCGACAGAAGTGCGTCAATTCGTGTGAGACATGGATACTTAGAAGACCGACGACCAGCATCCAATGCGGACCCGTATCTGGTTTGTTCAAAGATTTACGAAACAGTTTGTCTTCTAAAAAAATAATTATCTTACCTATAATATAACAATAATGACATCATTTCATACTGTTTATACATTTTTTGCCAAATTCTATAAATTATTTGAAACAGTTATAGAAGTATTGTATAATTCGATTGTATCTAATATACTATGTATCATTTTTTTCGCAATAATATATATTGTAATAAATCTTAATAAATCCATAAATTATGGTATAGACTACAAAGACAAACTAAAAATAATTGATAATCAACTGTTATTTAGTGTAAAGAATCAATTCTTATATGATGTTGAAGTGCCGTATCATATATCACTTGGTTTAAACAACATTGATATAGAAAGCTTTATAATATTGGCACAACAAGTAGCCGTTGTAGTAATTTTAGTGTTTTATAAACTCAAGTTTGTGCTTGAATTACATAGAAAATATCATATTAAGTGGATTTAGAAATGTAGATAATATAATATTTTTTGTATTATATAATGAACTATAAAGAAACAAATTTACCACCACGTATTTATTGATTCATATTTTATAAAAGTAATAATATATAAAATGAATATTACCAGTTTTTTGAAAAGCAGAGGGTTTCATGTTTTTGAAGGATATAGCCAACAAATTCCGCAACAAGTATTTGACTTAGTAAATTTAACAAATAAACCAAATATAAAAATAATGGAAATTGGGTTTAATGCCGGACATTCGGCTGACATAATTTTAAAAAATAATCCTACTGCGTCATTAGTATCATTTGATTTAGGACTCCATCGGTATGTGGGGACTGCCAAAAGATATATAGATGTTACTTATCCAAAAAGACACAAATTAATCATTGGCGACAGCACAAAATTAGTTCCGCATTTTATAGAAAATAATGAAGGTGTTAACTTTGATGTTATATTTATTGATGGAGGTCATGATTATGAAATAGCAAAAACAGACATGGAAAATTGTTTCAAATTGGCACATAAAGATACAATTATTATTCTTGACGATACCATGTTTACACCTGGATGGCACCTAGAATACACAATTGGACCCACAAGAACTTGGCTAGAACATTTAGAACAAAAAAAGATTATTGAATTGGGTAGAAAAGACTATTGTTTTGGTAGAGGAATGTCTTGGGGTAAGTATTCAATGTAAATATAAAATATTGCTTAAATTGTTAAGTATAAAAAAATAGTTTAATACATTCATCATAAGTTAAACTATTTTTACCAAATAAGGCTAACTCGTATTCTAACAAATACTCCATAAATTTTTTATTTGGACATATTTGATTCCTTCTGTTTCTTACGGCAACAAATGTGTCTTTCAGATTTATCTTGTAATATTTCATTATGTAAGCAATAACAATTGTTGATGAGCGACTTATTCCTGCTGCACAATTAACTAATACAACACCGGCTTTGTGTATAATTTCTCCAATTTCATCAAAATATAAAGAAATGTTGCAGTTATAATCATCGCTTAATTCATATTTGTGCACTGTTACTAGTGGATTTGTATTGATAATTTTTAATCTTTCAGCAACACTTACTATACATGATATGTTTTTGTCCTTTATATCAGCGGCATTGTTGGCATCAAACATATCCCCCAAATATAGCTTATTTTTGATAATTTCTGACATATAATATACAAATTTAAAATAATATTGAATGAAACGCAGACTGTATAGCTTTGATTTTGTTTCTTAATTATTAAAATATATGAATATTTCCTTATTTTCCTTATTTTGAAAAATGAAGAAAAGTGTTCCCAAAAAGTAAAAAGGAAATTGAATTTTGGACATTTTTAAAAATGTCCAATTTTGAATACCCAAATAAAGTTTTGAAAAAGGCCATTTTTTCACGTTGTGACCAAAATGCTCTAAATTTCATTTTTGACTTTGAAAAAAATGTGATGCTATTTTTTTGTATTTTTGCGAAACCTTTAGGAGTTTTTTTTCTGTTCTATATTTATAGAACTTTTAGAATGGATAAAACTCCAAAAAACTCCAAAAAATACTGTTGCGAAAGTTGTGACTTTAAATGCTGTAAAAATAATGAATGGGAACGTCATATAGCCACATCAAAACACAAAAATAAACACAATTTGAACGTTTTAGAACATAAAAACTCTATGTTAGAACATAAAAACTCTAACTTAGAACAATATATATGTAACTTTTGTGAAAAAAAATATAAAGCTAGAAATAGTTTATGGTATCACAAGAAAAAATGTCAAAGCATTAAGGAGACAATATCGCAATATTTAGAGTCTGATGAAGAGTATGATGAAGAACAAGATGATGAGGGACATTCCAAAGAATATTCCAAGGAACATTCTGAAACAAAGACCTATTCATCCCCACCAACCAATAGTGAAATTATAGAAATATTGAAGATTCAAATGATGGAAAATCAAGAACTAAGAAAATTTATGATGGACCAACATAAACAAATGATGGACCTTGCACTAAAATCAAATATTACTAATAATATTAACACAAATTCTAACTGTAACAATAATAATACATTTAATCTACAGTTTTTTCTTAATGAAAAATGTAAAGATGCATTAAATATAAATGAATTTGTTGACTCTATTAAGATTCAAATGTCTGACTTGGAGAATTTTGCGCATATGGATTACCCTGATGGTGTTTCTAAGATTTTTGTTAAGAATTTAAATAATGTAGATACATATTTAAGACCCATACATTGTAGCGATTTAAAGCGTGAAGTTCTGTATATTAAAGATAATAACGAGTGGATAAAAGAAAGTGACGACAAGCCTTTACTTAAAAATGCTATTAAAAAGATTGCTAACAAAAACATACGACAAATTAATGAATGGGTTAAAGAGCATCCAGGGTGTCAAGATCCAACAACAAAGCAAAATGTAAAATATAACAAGATTGTAATGAACTCAATGTCTGGTGGAACAGTTGAAGAACAGCACGATAACTTAGAACAAATTGTAAAGAATATTACAAAAGCCGTTGTAATTGATAAGTATGCTATTAAATAAATTTTTTATTTTGTTTATTTTCTATTTTTGAAAAATGAAGAAAAGTGTTGGTAAAAAGTAAAAAGGAAAATGAAATTTGGACATTTTTAAAAATGTCCAATTTTGAGAACCCAAAATATTTTTCAAAAAAGCTCATTTTTTCACGTTGTGACCAAAATGCTGTAAATTTCATTTTTGACTTTGAAAAAACTGTGATGATAATTTTTTGTAAAAAATGGCAAAATAAAATATTGTCAACTTTTATAGATGTTTAGCAACTTTGAAAACCCCATTTTACCCCAAAAATTACCCAAGAAATTTGTATGTGAAATTTGTGATTTTATAACGTCTAATAAAAAAGATTATAATCGTCATATTCAGACCATAAAACATAAATATAACTGTTGTCAACCATTTTCAAACAATTCTCAACTTTTATCAACTGAAATACCCAATTTTACCCAAGAAAACCCCAAATTTAAATGCATATGTGGCAAAAACTATAAAGACAAGTCAGGTATTTGGCGCCATAAGAAAAAATGTCAGAGCATAATTAGTGAGGCAAAACAGCACCATACCGAAGACAATGGGGAAATCGATGATAGACAAAAAGCAGACCAGAAAAAACAAAAGTATTATGTGGAAGTTATGGTAAATTATATTTTTTATATATAAAAAGTATTATAAAAAATATTATAAAATATGTCCAAATTATCAGTATTAAAATAATAGTAAAATTATGAATACATCATTCCTTGAAATCAAATAGCTATAATTATAAAATGAATTTTAAACAGCGACCGAAGTCGCACACCCTCAGCCACCAATCATAAAACTAGGAAAAGGATTAGTATTAGATGACTTCTTTTCTAATGCGCCTCAGCCTCCTTTAAGCTTGCGACTACTAAGCCTGCGACCGTTAAGCTTGCGACTACTACTGCGTTTACGACTACTACCGCGTTTACGACTACTACTGCGTTTACGACTACTACCGCGTTTACGACTACTACCGCGTTTACGACTTCGTCTTCCTCCTTCACCCATATATTGAAACATATCTCTCTCAGTACCAGCTTCTAAATATTGCCCATCATGTATTTCCTTTCTTATTATATCATTTGCTGTCAAAAAGGCTTCTTTATTTGACCCCATCCACTGTGGCATATTCGCCCTCATATTATTATTCATAGCTCTAAGTTGTGTAATATCTTTTTCATCTTGAGGTGTTAAAATAACCCCACCATTAATAATAGCATCCATTATTCCATTAATATTCATAGATACCATTACAGGAACCTTATTAGAAGGATTATACGCATAAAATGAATTGCGAATTGCTTGTGTTACTAAAGAAGTTCCATCATCATATTTAGCATTTGGGTCTAATTTACCTTGTCTTATTAATTTTTCTACATCATAAGATTGAATATAATAAGTTTTATTGTCTGTTCCTGGACGTCCTGGCTGCCATTTAAAAAGTTCCGGGCTTCTTAATTTTCTTAAAATCTCTGTACGAATACGTTCTAATTCAGAACCATATTCTCCAATATGTCTACTTAAATTTTCATTCATAATTACTTTCTCCGCAGCAGGTGTATTTTTTACTGATTCACTCATATATATTATATTAATATTTTATCCCGGCAAAATTTGCTTGTTAACTCTATAGTCTATAATTTTATTACGAATAATATACATAGATGACAACGACAATAATGCGATTTCAATAGAACTTCTTACAATCATCGGCAAATCATTAACTTTAAAACTGTAATATATCCACATCGATGATGAACAAATACTTAAAATACAAAAAATTAATGATAAACTGTTAGTGCTTTTGTTTCTGTATAGTAAAAACATAAAAATAAAACGTCCAACAACAGATAATGAAGTGGCAGTATATGGTATTATTTTCAAATCATTATTGTTCATAATTCATAGATGTATATAAAAAATAAACTTTAAGCTTCTTACAGTTTATTTTTGTTATTGCTAATATTGTTATCAACTTGAGTTAAATAACTAGGTGTAACAGAAGTGTTATTACTCGCACTAGCGCAAATATAACTATTATTGGTATTGCTAGAATTACTAGTAACATTTGTAGACATTATTTGTATTATATATATTATCTTTAAGCCAATTGATTATGTCAATTGAAGTCGTATTTTCTTCTTCATCTTGTCCTCATTCGTGAATATAAACAGCTTGTATTTCCGACTCTCATAATTGTCTAAATTCTCACGTAATGTGACCCGTGATGTGATTTTCAGCTCTGGTAAGAAGACAATGTATTGATAAAGACCATCATTGCGCTCCAATTTATCAAAGCAATATCCGTCA
>Ga0078894_10002075_pt1 | contig 15050 bp, 12 predicted proteins | sample LauGreSu1BDMLBSD_2_FD_67506 | JGI IMG/M metagenome (GOLD analysis project Ga0078894, IMG submission 67506) | Freshwater lake microbial communities from Lake Michigan, USA - Su13.BD.MLB.SD (version 4) (version 4) | ecosystem: Environmental > Aquatic > Freshwater > Lake | place: Lake Michigan... | reverse complement strand
TCGGTCGCCGGTTGGCCAGGTTGCATCGCGCCGGCTTTGGTCTCCGCGAAATCGATGCGCGGCTCGCCGTCCTCCACCCCGACGGGGCCGTGGCGGCAGCCAGACTGCTCGATCGGATCGTGGTCGATGGACGGCGCTTGAGCGTCCGGCGTGGCGATGCGTTGCTCGGCGGCGGAGGGCAGAGGCAACTCGGCTTCTACGCCCCTGATCAGCCGGTGGACGACGAATCACCGGTGGTCTTCGTGGTTCCCGGGCCGGGCTCCCAGGCCGCGACCTGCCGCGGTCGCGGAGGCGATCTCGTGCCCGGGTCACCTGCCGAGGCGGAATTGCTGGCGCTGGCTGCCGATCTCGATGCCGCCGGGGAGATCGAGCACGCCACCGAGGCGCTGCGGGCGCTGCTCCAGGCGCGCGGGCCGGACGCCCGTGTCTCGTTCATGCTCGCCGAACTGCTCTACCGTGCCGGTGACATGACGGCTTCCCGGGAGCGATACTACGCAGCGATCGAACTCGACCCCGACCATCTCGAAGCCCGCACGGGGCTCGGGTGTGTTCTTGCCGAATTGGGTGACCACGAACTCGCCGAGGCGGCGCTCGACGGTGTCCTGACGCAGCAGCCCGACTATGCCGATGCCCATTGGCATCTCGCCGGCATCCTCGATTCCGTCGGCCGGTGGAGCGATGCCACGAGGCACCTCCGCACGTTCTTGACGCTCGCCCCCGACAGCCCGTGGGCGCGGACGGCGATGGAGCGGCTCGCCGACCGCGGCTGACGGGCTGTCGGGATCCTCCGATCGCCGGATCACCAGGGCCCGCGGACGCTGTGGACCCCGAACTGGACGGTGTCGCTCGGCCAGTAGGGGGTGGGCAGCATGCCGGCGCCTTGACCGGGCACGGCACCGGGACCCGGGTAGGGCCGCTGGTATTGGTGATAGAGCGGCATGACGCGCGAACTCGGCACGCCCCATGCGTACTCCGAGGTGAACTCCGCCGTGGGGGGGACGACCAACGCCATCGGCCTCCCGATCGAAGGGTCGTACCAGACGCTGTGCCAACTCTTCCCCTTGGCCCGGAGGAAGTAGCGTTTCTCGGTTGCCTTGTCACCGGCCTCGGTCACCGGCGCCAGTCCGGCGAGAAGGGTCGCGACGAGGCCGAGATGGATCGCGGCACGGGCCAGACGTTCCGGCCGGCGCGCTTGGGAAGGGTTCATGAGCGGGTCCTGCGGTGGGGAGTCGACGGAAGAGTTGGAAGCGATCAACAGCCGGGCCTCGGTGGCTCACCACCAGACGCCGCGGACTTCGGTCCGCAGGCCGGTGGCCCCGGCGGGGCGCACGTACTTGCGATGGTGCTTGTAGAGAAACTCGTGCGGAAGAAACGGCGGGTAGGTGTACCAGGTGTGGCCCACGTACGGCGGCACGGGGCGCGGCGCGACGTAGAGTTGGGCGCCGAACCCGGGCGAGGCTCCAGCCGGCACCGGCGGAACCCAGTAGTTGTAGAAGACGTCGGGCGTGGGGGCGTCGATGCCATGGTTGATCGGTGCTGCGTCGAGGGTCGACGAACCGCAGGCCGCGGCCGTCACGACGAGCAGGGCCGGCAGCATGCGCCGCCAAGAAGCAGAGAGAGTCATCGCATCACCTCCGAGACGTCGATTGGTGCACCGGCATCCACCGGCACACAGGGGGTTTCGGCCGGTGACGAATCGAGGAATCAGTCGTGAAGCGACACCTGTGACGCCTCTTCCCAGCAGGCAAGGTCCCCGGTCTCCGGAGGGTCACCGCGGCCGGAGGATTGCCCCCCGTAAAGCCGCTATACTCTGCCCAACTTGCCAGGCAGTGGCGTCTCTTCCGCGGTGCGGAACGGGTGCTCGCCGTTGTTTCTCCCCTTTTTTCCAAGCAGCATGGCCAAGCAGTCGCCCCCCCGATCCGCCACAGCCACCGCCGTCGCAGCGGTGAAGAAAGCCGCCGTTCAGGCCACTGCCACCGGCGGTGAGAAGTCCCCGTCCGGATCGGACGGGAGCCCTTCCGCGGCGTCGGTTTCCACGCCGGCCACGCCTGCGAAGCGACGGGCCACCGCCCAAACGCTCGCCGCCGGCCAGCGCGACATCTCGGTGAGCGAGTTCTTCGCCAAGAACCGCCACCTGCTCGGGTTCGATTCGCCCCGCAAGGCACTCCTCACGAGCGTCAAGGAGGCGGTCGACAACTCCCTCGATGCCTGTGAAGAGGCGGGGATCCTCCCCGAGATCTGGGTTCACATCGAGGCGGTGACTGATTCGACGTCGCGGTTCCGGATGGGGGTGCAGGACAACGGTCCTGGTATCGTCCGCAAACAGATCCCGTTGATCTTCGGCAAACTCCTCTACGGGTCGAAGTTCCATCGACTGCGGATGAGCCGCGGCCAGCAGGGAATCGGCATCTCCGCGGCAGGCATGTACGGCGTGCTCACGACCGGCAAGCCGGTGAAGATCATCTCCAAGATCTCCGCCAAGGAACCGGCCCACTACTACGAATTGCGGATCGACACGAAGACGAACGAACCGCAGATCCTCAACGGCAAGGGGGAGGGAATCGATCTCCCTCCCGGCAAGGCGGCAGCCGACTTGATGGCCAAACACGGGATCGAATGGGTGGCCGCCAACGACCTCGGCCAGGCCGTCGATCATGGCACGCGCGTGACGATCGAGATGGAGGCGAAGTTCCAGCGGGGCCGCGGGAGCGTCGAGGAATACCTCGAGCAGACCGCGATCGCCAATCCCCACTGCCGCATCCACTTCCAGGGGCCCGACGGACCGGAGCGGATTCTCGAGCGATCGACGCACGATCTCCCGCCGGAGCCGAAGGAGATCAAGCCCCATCCGTACGGCGTCGAGCTCGGGCGTCTGGTGACGATGCTCCAGGAGCACGCCAAACTCACCCTCGCCCAATTCCTCACCAGCTCCTTCTCGCGGGTCTCCTCCGGGATCGCCCGGAAGATCTGCGACTCGGCGAAGCTCTCGACGCGGGCTTCCTGCGCGAAGCTCGGCCGCGGAGAGGCCGATGCCCTCTACAAGGCGATTCAGGAGACGAAGATCCCGCCCCCGGCCACCGACTGCATCGTGCCGATCGGCGAGCAGCGATTGCTTGCGGGCCTCCGGCAGGTGGTGCCGGGGGAATTCTTCACCGCAGCCACCCGGCCACCCGGGGTGTACCGTGGCAATCCGTTCGTGATCGAGGCGTCGCTCGCCTACGGCGGCGGGCCGGGAGCGCAGAAGGTGTCGCTCGAAGCCCTCACGGAGATCGCCGGCGAGAGTGATGCCCGCAGCCTGCGGCAGTTCCTCACGACGACCTTCTCGGGAATGAGCGGCGAGGCGGCCGACAAGATCCTCGACGAGGCCAAGCTCGCCAGCCGTCAGTCGCCTTCGAAGCTCAAGAAGGACGCCCTGGCGACGCTCCACTCGGCGATGCAGCACGTCAACATGGACGAGGGGTCGAACATGACGGTGCTGCGGTTCGCCAACCGCGTTCCGCTCCAATTCCAGCACTCCGCGTGCGCCGTCACCCAGACGATCCTCGCCACGAATTGGCGGTCGTACGGCCTCTCCCAGTCGCGTGGCAGTTTGCCGTCGGGGCCGGTGACTGTGATGGTGCACGTGGCGAGCGTGTGGGTGCCGTTCACGAGTGAATCGAAGGAGGCGATCGCGTCCTATCCCGAGATCCAGAAAGAGATCCGCCTCGCGCTCCAGGCCGTGGGGCGAAACCTCGGGATGTATCTGCGCCGCCGCCTCCGCGTGGCCCAGGAGGGGCAACGCCGCAGCATCTTCCTCCGCTACCTCGGCGAGGTGGCGCAGGCCGTCTCCACGATCAACGGCACCGACGCCAAGAAGCTCTACGAAGACCTCCTCGCGCTTGCCAAGAAGAAGACCGCGCAGGCCGACGTCCGCTACGACGACCGCGGTCGGCCGATCGTCGAGGAGGAGGACGAACTCGACCTCGGCAAGAACTGCATCATCGTCGCCCCCGGTGAGGTCGGCCTCACGCAGGCCGCCGCCGACGCGGTGGACGACGACATCTCGGCGGGCCGCAAGCCGCCGACCAAGAGCAGGCGGGGGAAGATCGCCACGGTCGACGCGGACGACGAATCCCCCCCCGACGACGAAAAAGCGGGGAAGCCCGCCAAGTCGAAAAAGAAGAAGTAGGTGGGGACGGCGACGCTCGCCCTCCCGATCCGTGCAGGCGCGGGAGCGGGAGGGGGATACGATGGTGGCCGGTGACGGTCCCAGAGCCAGTTCCCCTCGCCTCATGCCCCAGCGACGAAGCGATCTCGACGCCCTTCGCGGCTTCGCCATGTTGTTGGGGATCGCGCTGCATGTATCGTTGAGCTTCTTCGGAGCCCCCTGGGCCGTCCACGACACGCAGCGGAGCGACCTGCTGGCGCTCGGGTTCGCGGTGATCCACGGCTTCCGCATGCCGCTTTTTCTGCTCCTCAGCGGCTATTTCACGATGCTCGTCTACCGCCGTCGTGGGCTCCGGAGCCTGCTCGGCCAACGGGTGAGTCGGATCTTCGTGCCTCTGGTGATCTCGCTTGTGACGATCATCCCCCTCGACTCAGCCTTGAAGGCCTACGCCCGGCGCACGATCCCCCCTGAGCCCGCCGTCGCCGAGATCCTCTCCGGCGACGAGGCCGCGGTGCGTCGAAGGCTCGCGGAGCGCGGAGCGCAAGGGAACCTCGACGGCTTTTTCCGGCACACGCCACTCGGCTGGGCGACGATCCACGGCGATCCGGCGATCCTCGCGGCCGTCCTCGATGCCGGTGCCGATGTCGACGAACGGGACGACAGCGGCAACACCGCCCTCCACGTGGTCGCCCTCTTAGGGCGGGATGGAGCAGGCCGACTGCTCCTCGAACGCGGCGCCGATCCGCTCGCCCGCAATGTCGTCGGCCGGCTGCCGGCAGCCCTCTTGGCGATGCCCGCCGACATCGTCGCCGAGGCAGCGCCCTTCCTCGGCCTCGACGCGCTCACTGCGGAGGACATCCTCCGGGGTCGCGAACGGCTCCGTGAGCTCCTCCCCACCGGCCCGAATCCGCAGGGCACCTACGGTGGCCCACTCGACCGGCTGACGCTCGGCTCCTGGAGGCTCCTGGCGACCGAACGCCTGAGGATCCGGTGCGGCTCATGGTCGATCCACCTCGCCCAGACCGATCTCTTCGATCACCTCTGGTTCCTCTGGTTCCTCTGCTGGCTCGTCGCCATCTTCGCCCTGCTCGCCGGGGCTGGACGCCTGCCGTCGGGGGCCGCACGCCCCTGGCTCGTGGCCTCGTCGTGCCTGCCGCAGGCGGTGATGGGGATGGGGACCGCCGGCTTCTACGGTCCGGACACGTCGTACGGCATCGTGCCGCAACCGCACCTGCTCTGGTACTACGGCTGCTTCTTCTTCTTCGGAGTCGCCACGTTCGCAGAGGAGGGGATCGACACACGCCTCGGCCAGCACTTCAAAGTGCTCCTCCCCGCAGCGGTGCTGTTCTTCGTGGCTGGGATCGCGACGATGAACGATCGGCTTCTTGCCACCCTTCTCCAGCCCGGCTACGCCTGGACGATGTCGCTGGGGCTGATCGGCTTTTTCCACCGATTCGTTTCGACACCAGGCCCCGCGGCGACATGGCTGGCCGACGCCTCGTATTGGATGTATCTCGTCCATGTCCCGTTGGTGATCTCGGGCCAACTGCTCGTGCGGTCGTGGCCGCTTCCGGCCCCCCTGAAGGCCCTCGTCGTTCTCGCCATCGTGACGCCGCTGCTCCTGGCGAGCTATCGATTCTGTGTCCGGGGCACCGCGATCGGTCGCCTGCTCAACGGGCCGAGAGAGGCGGCCGTCTCACCGCCGGCGCCATGACCGGCGGAAGCGTCGTCAGGGACGTGGCGCCGTCGCACTGGTTGCCGCGCGTCGTCAGGGCTCGGTCGGCGTGCGGAGGATCTTGGCCATCGCCTTCCCTTTTGCCAGCTCATCGACGAGCTTGTCGAGATAGCGGACCTCCCGCATCGTCGGCTCCTCGATCTCCTCCACACGAATCCCGCAGATCAACCCCTTGATGAGTGTCCGGGATGGATTCAGTTGCGGCGCTTCGGCAAAGAAAGTCTCGAAATCCGTCTTGTCCTTCAGCCGCTTGCCGAACTCCCGCTGGCTGTAGCCGGTCAGCCAGCGAATGATTTCGTCGACCTCCGCCTTGGTGCGCCCCTTCTTCTCGGCCTTGGCGACATAGTGCGGATAGACGCTCGCAAACGGCGTCGTGAAGATGCGATGCTTGGCCACGTGAGCCTCCCTGGAATGTGGGACGAAGGCCTCTTCGCCCCGGGGCCGACGGGACGAAGGTCACCCTCGGGAGAACGTCACCCCGCTCGTCATTGCAAAGCACGATTGCGCCCCAGAACGGATCGCTCCTGAGAACGCAGGGCGAGGATCGTGACGAGGGTCGCCACCACGATCTGGGCGAGGAGGGCTGCATACGGGATCCACATCGCCGGATCGTAGTCGCCGAGATTCCGCCACAACTCGGGCACCCCCGGCCCCTCGCTGCGGCAGCCACGATGGGCCCAATAGAGCGGGGAGAAGAGCATGGCGAGGATCTTGAGCACTCCTCCCTTGATCGGAAGGATCGTCGCCCCGAGGAGAATCTGGGGCGTGATCAGGAGCGGCACGGCAAGCACGCCCTTGTCGGTCGAACGGACGCACGCCGAGACGATCAGGCCGATCGCCGCGCAGGCCACCGCGGCGAGCCAGTTGTAGGAGGCGGAAACGAGCGCCCCGCGCCGGTAGATCTCGGCGGGCACCTCGCCTCCGAAGGCCTCGCGCAGCATGAACCCGAGTTCGACCGTGGTCCTGAAGATCGCGACCTGGACGGCGAGGCAGATCGCCAGCGCCGCGACCTTCGAGACCACGGCGGCGGAAAACCACAGGCCGTGCCGGCGTTCGAGGTCGAGCATCGGCCGTTCCTTGACGATCTCCCGGAAGCCGGTGACGAACCCCAGGATCACCATGCAGATGCTCATCAGCGAGAGCCACTTGAAGGTCCCGCCTGGATCGAGGATCTCGCGCTCCGGCGCGACGGGAACTGCGTCCGTGAGCGCGTCACGGACGAGCCTCGCGGTGGACGGCTCCCGGAGGTGGGCGAGGATCTTCGGCTGGCTGTCGAGAAACACCCGGATCTGAGCGGGAATACTCGCGTCCTGATCCGCAACCGTCTCGGTGGCGATCGCCTGTCGGACCTCGCCCCAGACGTCGGCCAAGACCTGCTTCTCGCCGGGGTCGAGGAGTCGCGTGAGCATGAGCGGATTCTTGAAACGCGTGGCAGAGAAGCCGGCCAGGACGACCAGCGCCAGGACGATGGGCAGAAGCATCGACATCCACAGGCCGACACGGTCGTGGAGCAACGTGTCGATTTCTCGGCCGAGGAAGGCGGAAAGCTGCCGGCGGAATCCGGGAATCGAGACCGCCGCAAGCGCCGCGGCACGCCCCATGGCCGAATCGACATCATCGCCGCCGGACGCTCGAGCCCCTTCCTGCCCCGGAGCTTCGGCGAGCCTCTCCCGCCAGCGGGCCGACCAGAAGCCGGGGGGCTTGTCTTCGATGGCGACGTAGACGTCGGCCAGCCGATGCACCTCGAAGTGGCCGAGCGCTTCCACCCTGGTCCCGTACCAGACCACCTCGCCGTGGCCGAGGACGAGGAGCTTGTCGGCCTCGTCGACGTTGTCGAGATGGTGCGTGACCGCGATCACGGTCATGCCCGCTCTGGCCCGCTCCGACAGGAGGGCCATGATCCGGGCCTCGGTGGCCGGATCGAGGCTGGAGGTCGCCTCGTCGAGCACGAGGAGGCCCGGTGCGGCGAGCATCTCGGCGGCGAGACTCGCCCGCTTCATCTCCCCCCCGGAGAGGTCACCGATCGACTGGTGCCGCACCTTCTCGAGCCCGACCTCGGCCAGGACACGGTCGATCGCCGATCGCCTCTCGGCCGCCGACGCTCCGGCCGGAAGCCTCACCGCCGACGCATAGTGGAGCGCCCGCTCGACCGACAGGGCCGTCGGATTGATGTCGCGCTGGGGGACATAGCCGATCGATCCACGGAGCGCGTCGGATTCCCGAAAGACGTCGTGCCCCCCCACGAGGAGCCGGCCGGCGGTGATCTCCCGTTCGCCGAGCAGGGCCCGCACGAGCGTGCTCTTTCCGGCCCCGCTGGGACCGAGCACGCAGACGAACTCGCCCGGCTCGATCCGGAAGCTCACCCGATCGAGGAGCGTCTTGCACGTCGTGTCCCCACGGCCATTCGGCACCGTCACGGTCAAGGCATCGGCCAAGACCGAGAGGCCTGTCTCTGCTGCACGTGTCATGGGCGGGCGATCCGGGCTCTAGTAGCGGTGGTCATCGGGATCGTCGTCGGGGGAGACGATGATGTTGCCATCGGCATCGGCGACGTACTTGTGGCGGTGATCCACCTGCCGCCGGAGAAACCGCGACCGCACCACCGTCGAATAGAACCTCTTGAAAGAGTCCCCTTTCGGATCGAGCGGCCGCTCGGAGACGAACGTGAACATCGGCAGCAGCATCTCGTCGTTGATCGTCTCGTTGTGCCAGACGTTCTGCGGTGGATCGAACGGGTTCCGCGGATTGGCGGCGGAGTTGTCGTAGGAACACTCCGCCTCGAAACGCGTCCCGGCGGGAAATCGGATCGGCTTCACGAGGTTGTAGGGCGACTGCCAGTTGTAATCCCACTGCGGCACCCGGAGGAGCAGTCGCGGCTGCTCCTCGTCGGGCACGTGGACCTTGATCGCCAACCAACGGGCCAACTGGTGTGCGTGTGGGATGACCCCGACGAAATCCGCGTCCTGCGGAAGCGTGTAGCTGCCGGTGACGCGGAAGTCGGCGACGCCCGGCGGCACCACGGCGAAATCGCCGGAGAGGTAGATCATGGTCATGACGTTGCGCGGCGGCTGTTTCTCGAGCCAGATGCCGATCCGGCTCGAATCCGTCTCCAGCTTTCCGGTGCGGACGTAGTGCACTTGAGCCGAGATGTCGCACCCCGCCGGTATCACCACCGCCGCGTCTGCGGGGGCCACCGCTGCCCGGACCCCCGGCACGAAGCCGCTGACGAACGAGGCTCGCGGCTGCCCGTCCTCACGGATCGGGGGCACCCGAAAGCCGATGCCGTGCGAATCCTGAAAGCCTCCCGCGCGGTCGTCCGGATGGCTGAAGCCGTCGGTCCCGCCATGTTCCCGCACGGCCTGCTCGGCCGTCGCCCGCGGCAGGTGTCCGATGAGCGAATGGTGGACCACCTTGCGATTGCCGGGCAGGAATTGGATCGCTCTGAGCCGCAGGTCTTCGTTGCGGTTGAGTGGAAAGACGATATAGCGGTAGAGGTCGTTGCCGTGGGAGCCGAGCTGCGTCGGCTCAGGCTGCTCGAGGATGATGTCGGGGGGCCCGAGATCCTCCTGGAACGCCGAGGAATCGGGGAGAGGCTCGAGGAAGGGGGCATCTGCGGGGTTTCCCTCCGGCTTGCCGGCGGCCACCCAGGCCCGCAGCATCGCGATCTCGGCGGGGCGCGGTGCCTTCGTGCTCCGGAAGTCGAAATCGCTTTCGATTTGCGCAGGCGGCATGCGCCGGGCTTCGATCTCCTCGAGTCCGATGTCGATCCAATCGACGGCGTCGTCGTAGGAAAGCAGGCTGAACGGGCCAGCCTGACCGGGGCTGTGGCAGCGTTGGCAATTCGCGTGCAGAAAGGGGAGAACGTCCCGGTGGAAGGTGACGCCTGCCGTGATCGGGGTGGCAGGGGAGGGTGGTCGCTCCGGACGGTCGAGCGGGCAGCCGACCGCCTTGGTGCGCGGTTGGCGAATCTCACGGCCGGCGACGAGATCGAGCATCGCAGCCCGCAACTCGGCCTCGGGAGTGCCCGGTGTCGTCACGCCACGGATCTTGGAGCGGTCGTCGATCCGGCCGGCATAGCGAATCCGCCGATCGGCATCGACGAGCACCACCTCTGGCGTGACCGTGGCGTCGAGGGCCTCGGCCACGTGGAAGTCGGTGTCGAGGTAGATCGGAAAACCGATCCGATAGTCACCCCGGTAGACGCCGACCGCATCCCGATCGTCGACCTCGCAGATCACGCCGACGACACGGATGCCCGCCGAGGAGAACTCTGCCGCCAAGGCCCCGAGGACCGGTGTGTATTCCTGGGCAAGAGGACAGTTGGGATGGAGGAAGGCGAAGCAGACTGCCCGGCCATCGGTGCCGAGGAGATCGGCAAACGGCACGAGTTCCCCCTGCTCGGTCTCGAGCGTGAGCCGATCGGCATCGATGGGGGAGTCGGCAGGGACTTCGGAGCGGGGTGAGGCCGGCGGTTCTGCCGCGGGTATCCGGGCGGCGAGAAGGGCAAGCAGGAGCAACACGAGTCCCGCGGCTCTGGTCGTTTCACGCATCACAGCCTCGGGGAGAAGCATGATCAAGCAACGATGCTTTCAGGCCCATCGGCGGTGGATCCGCCGAAGAGCGTCTGGCCGGGTTCACCCGGGCAGACTGCGGTGCCCATCGGCGGTGGATCCGCCGAAGAGCGTCTGGCCGGGTTCACCCGGGCAGACTGCGGTGAAAGTGCACATGCTTCCATTCCCCCTCGATCCGCTGCCAGACCCGCGTCTCCTCGCAGAGCGTCGTGATCGGTCGGCCGGCATCGTCGAGTTTCTGCACCATCCGCATGTAGGCCACCACCGCCGCGTCATCGCCGAGAAGTCGGACACGCGGCGAGGCAAGCGTCGTCATCGGCACGCAGGCCGGCTTCGTGGCACTCGCGCCGAGCTTGAAATAGAACTCGTGGAAGGGGAGCCCCTCGACAAGATGGCCGCGGGCCTCCGGCTCGAAGCAGGTGATGTCGTGGGCGACCAGTGACGTGTAGGTCTTCCAGTCGCCGGCCGCGATGCTGTCGAGGAGTTTGCGGGTGAGGGCGATGAACTGATCGGCGGTGGCGGTGGCCATGCAGGGCTCCGGGTGGGAATCGGGAGTGGAATGGAGAGGGGGGGCTAGTCGGCCACGAGGCCGAGCGCGGCGAGTTTGCCCCAGCATTCGTCGCGCTCCCGGCAGCGATCGAGACCCTGCCAGGTCGGATCCTGCACGGCCAGGAAGGTGTCGCGGTCTGCCGGAACGCTGCCCGTGGCGGCGAGCCTGCGGATCACTTCGCGATCCAGACGGGTCAGTCGCATCGCCTCGAGACGGTAGTCGACGAACGCCTCCCAGACGAGCGGGAAGAGCGGCCGGACGATCTTCTCGCCGATCGTCGTGGCGTACTGCCGAATCTCGAGTTGGGCGTGGGCATCCATCCGCAGGGCGAGAAAATGGAGCAGGTTGTGGAGGTCGACCTTCCAGTACGCCTCGGTATAGGTCGACAGCGGCAGGTCCTTGCGGGCCTGTTCGCGGGCGATGCCGGCCGCGAGCCGCTCCTCGTAGACGCGCCGCGACAGGCTCTGGAGTTCCGTCTCCGACTGGGTGAAGCGGTGGCCTACGGTTGGGGTGAGGCAACCCTCCGATCCCTGCCGGTTGCCGGTGGCCTGGGAACGCCACTCACCGTCGTGGGTGGCCTGCATCGAGTCGATGGCGAGGGAGTAGCGGGTGGAATATTCGTTGATGTTCGCGGTGCGGTGCCGCACCCACTGTCGCCAGCAATCCATCGGAACGCGGACGACGAACTTCAGCTCCGCCATCTCGAAGGGGGTGGTGTGGGCATGGCGGAGGAGATAGCGGATCAGTTGTCGGTCATCACTCACCTTGCGCGTGCCGTCGCCGTAGCTGACGCGGGCCGCCTGGACGACGGCAGCATCGTCCCCCATGACGTCGACCAGGGCGACGTGACCGTCGTCGAGAACCTGGAACTTCTGCCAGCGGAGGGCGTCGACGAGAGCGTGGCGATCGGGGCTCGAGGATTGCATGGCGGGGCCTGAGGGGTGAACCCTCAGAATGGACCGCCGCCGACCGGCTGGCAAGGGTCGACCACCGTCCCCGCGGCAGGGGCCCCGCAGCAGGCTTCCCGCGGCGGGTTCCCGGGCGCCCCGCGGCCGCTGCTCGGCCCGGATCGCGCATCCGCCGCCAGTCTCAGTCCTTGGCGAGGAGTTCCTGGACGAGCTTGGCGAGTTGCCGGGCGTCGTCCGACTTGCGGAGCGTCTCGATCCGCGGAGCCTTGACGCCGAGTTTCGTAAGCGAGCCTGTGATGCTCGTCCAGAGCTTTTCCCGCTTCTTCCCTTCGGCGAGGTAGAGGTCGGTGACCTGTTCACCGAGCCGCTGGAGGAGGGCGGTGTCGAGGTTGTCGTAGTAGTTCTTGACGATCTTCTGCTGGTATTTCGTCAGGTCGGCCATTGGTGGTGGACCCCCGGGAGGCGGCGAATCGGAAACGGGTGGAAGGACTGCTAGGCAGGGGCTACAGTATCCGCATCGGATCACGCCGGAACTATCGGCAGCGATCTGCCTCGACCGGGAATTCTCCATGCCGAAGATCACTTTTGCCAACGAGAAAAAGGAAATTCAGGTTCCTGAAGGGGCAAACCTCCGTCAGGAAGCCCTTCAGGCCGGTGTCGCCCTCTATCCGGGGGTCCACAAAGTGCTCAACTGCCACGGCTTCGGGAGCTGCGGTTCCTGCCGTGTGCTGATCACCAAGGGGATGGAGAACTGCTCGCCCAAAGGAATGCTCGAGGGCGCCCGCCTCGGGGTTTCATTGGCCTACATCGGCAACGAAGAGACGATGCGTCTGGCCTGCCAGACGCGGGTCAACGGTGACATCACCGTCACCACCTGCCCACCGATCAATCTCTTCGGCGAAAACTTCTTCAGTTGACGGGATCGTTGCCGCCGAAAGGTGGCCGGAAGGGGGCGCGGTGAAGGAAGTGATCGCCGTCGTCAAGCCGTTCCTCGCCGAACGGGTTCTCGACGCCCTGAAACTCGCCCCCCTCGAGGCCTGCACCGTCCGCGAGGTCAAGGGCTATGGACGTCAGAAGAACTACCTCGATCGCTACGGCGACAGTGAGTATTCCCTGGCGTTTCTTCCAAAGGTCGAGATCCAGATGTGGGTCGAGGACGATCGGGTCGACGAGGTGATCGACCGGGTCCTCGAGGTTGCCCGCACCGGACGGATGGGGGACGGCAAAGTGTTCGTCATGCCCGTCATGGATTGCCTGCAGGGCTGATGGACGGTTTCGCCCTCTTTTCCGCCTCCCGAAGCTGGTGTAGAGGCCGATCGGGCGACCGACTACACTCCGGTCGGACTCCCCCCCATCTTTCCCAGGCGTCAAATCCCATGCAGTGCATTTCCATTCCCTCCTCCCGTCGTGGCCGCCGGTTTGCTGGATGGGCGGGGGGGTGGCTCGTTGCCGGCGCGGCCGTGACCGCCGTGGCGCAGGATGCCGCCAGCCGCCGTTTCGAGGAGCTTGCCGGGGATGCCGCCCGGGCCGTGGGGAGCTTCCGGCCCGTCGGTGAGGCCTCGCTCGATGCCGCGGCGAGCAACCTCCGCTCGGCGCTTTTGCCGCTCGACGCCCTGTTGCAGAGGAGCAAGAGCGGAGCCGATTGGCGCACGTATCTCGATTGGCCGGCGCTCGAGACCCAGGCGGCGACTGGGCAGGCCGCAGATCCGAAAGTGCTCCGAGACCTCGAAAACAAACTCGCGGCCGCTGAGACCGGGCTCGACATGCCCCAGTTCGTCAGAGTCCGCAAGGCGGTGACGAAGTATGCCGAACTGGCCGACGCCTCCCGGGGGGACGGTGCCAAGCAATTGAGCGATCGGCTCGACAAGCTCTCCTCGGCTCTCCTCACGGCCAGCGCCTCTGGCCAGGCCGAGGCGCTTGCGCCTGTGGCGCCGATCCTCGATCGGCTCGTCGAGTCGGGGCAGGCTCCGGGCGTCGTGGCCGCGATCCGCGGCGCGAATTCACGTCCCAACATTCACCTCGAAGTTGCCGAGGATCTCCTGGCCCCGGCCGTCAACCGTCCCATCGATCAGGTTCAACCCGTCGATGACGTCGTCCTCGGGACGCGGATCCGCGGCACCGGGCACACCACCGGCAACGTCCGGCTCGACTTCGTGCCGTCGAATGACAAGGCCGTGTTCGACATCGTCCTCGGGGCCACCAATATCTCGCATACGCGCGGCACGCAGGGCCCGGTCACGGTCAACAGTCGCGGTGTCACCTCCATCGATGCCCGGCGGAGGATCTTCCTCGACGAGTTCACCGTCTCGTCGTCACCGGTCGAGGCGTCGGCCGACACCGATTCCACCGTCACCGGCATGGGGATCAACGCCCGTTTCGGCAAGCGGCTCATCCGCCGGATCGCTTCCAGAAAGATCGCCGAAAGCAAGGCGCAGGCCGAGGCGGTGGCCGAGGGGAAGGCCCGGGATCGGATCCGCACGCAATTCGGCGAGCAGACGGAGCCCGCCATCGGGCAGATGCGCGACCAATTCCAGCAGAAGGTTCGCGGGCCGCTCCAGGCGCGTGGCCTCTACCCGGAGTCGTTCCACATGCACACGACCGACCGCCACCTGCGGGTCGTGGCTCGGAAATCGCTCGCCGGGCAGTTGGCCGCGTTCTCGGGTCCGCCGGCCGCCAACTCCGGCAATCTCATCACCGCTCAGGTCCACGAGTCGGCGATCAACAACATCCTCGAGGAGAAACTCGGCGGCAGGATCGTCACCCAGGACGACGTCGCCCGGATCGCCAAGGAGCAGAACCTGAAGATGCCCGATTCACTCGGTAACGATCCCGACGCCGAGCAGAAGACCTGGGCGATCACGTTTGCCAAGTACCGTCCCGTGACAGTGGCGGCCGACGACAGCCGCGTGAAGGTGACCGTGCGTGGAGACAAGTTCGTCTCCGGCGAGCGGAGCTTCCCTGGCATGGACATCGCCGCGGTCTACGCGGTGGGACAGGGGCCGAAGGGGCCTGTGCTCGTCCGCGAGGGCAACGTGCAGATCAATCCCCCCGGATTCAAGTCGGGCGATCGGAAGCTGACGATGGCCGAGACGTCCCTCCGCCGGATCCTCCAGAAGCGGTTCGACAAGGTGTTCAAGGA
>Ga0078894_10002074_pt1 | contig 15051 bp, 10 predicted proteins | sample LauGreSu1BDMLBSD_2_FD_67506 | JGI IMG/M metagenome (GOLD analysis project Ga0078894, IMG submission 67506) | Freshwater lake microbial communities from Lake Michigan, USA - Su13.BD.MLB.SD (version 4) (version 4) | ecosystem: Environmental > Aquatic > Freshwater > Lake | place: Lake Michigan... | reverse complement strand
CGAAACGTCTCTTTTTCCAACAATACCAACATATGGTAATAATGTCGCGGTGTATGTTCCTCACTCGAATGTACCAATCCCACCAAATGTTTTCCGTCGCCATATTCCACAAACGGCGTCGACCCGCGTATTTTGCTAAATGTTTCCGACGGCGTTTCCCACGTCTGGTCAATCCGTAATACTCCCGTTTCCGAATCCACTCTACCTAATTCCATCGGACACCATTTATACACAAACCATTCTTCCCATAAACCCCTACGAACTCCCAAAGGCACTTGCGTTTCGTCGTTCTCCGGAATACTTCGCACTCCCGTTTCCGCGCAATATTTCGGGAGTGGGATCCAGTTTTTCTCACACCACGTATCCGTCGGAGGCTGAATGACACGACAATCCCGGTATTCCAATGTATCTGGACAATAGGTTCCCACCATCATTCGCGGACGACCGTTCGGCGAATAATTCACCGTTGTCGCTATAAACCGGATCGAATCGCCTAAAGAATACAACCGGATGTCTTCCAATCCCTCTGTGAAATGCCGCTTGTTTTCCGGGTGCGGAACTGGGGAAAACTCGCCCCCATTCGTCCCGTAGAGTTTCCCCATTTCGCGATATTCTACGGGAGTCATCGATGCGGGGTCTAGTATAGAAACCACGTTTTTGTTCTCGATGACGCGTTCGCTATTATGAAACCGGTAATACCCGTTTGGAAACATCCAATAACTGACATATCGGGTATTGATATAATGTGTTCCGCGATGAAACAAGTAGGATGCCGACGATGGATAAAACCCGGCAATCGCGGGATATGCGTATTCTTTACGGGTTTGGATGGATATTTCGAGAGTATATACATCGGCGGAAACGTGTATGATGCTATCGTTGTGGTCTCCTTTGTACCACGTCGGCGACCATCCGTGCACGTGTTCTAAATAGGTCCAAAAATTGACTTCCCAAGGCAATGTCCGATATGTTTCTAAAAACCCGCCAAAATGGGTACGATACGATTCGCCAAACGATTCGATGGTATCGGCGTCTCCCAAGAAAAACCCGCCGCAAAACCGCCACGTAATGTCGGTGGAAATCGCGTCCATATTTCCGGGTTTCGACCAACACCCGGGGAATACGAAACATCGGGGTGAAAGTGGAGAAAGGGACAATTGTCGAAGATATTCGAGAGTCTGTTCTTTGTGTTTAAACAATTGTGTTATATTGAAATCAATCCATGCGAAATGGGTGGTTTCCCAGATGTTTTCCGATATGGCGTCTTCCATCAATTCGACTCTCGAATTCATATAGACTAAATATTCGTACGTATCTTTTTCGTAATTCCGTTTTGTCGGGAGTGAAATGGGATGCCCTTTTTCCAACATTTCGGTACATTTCAAATGAATCCACGTTTCTTTGTAATCCGCGCGATATGGCATGATACGTAAATTCGGGTAATTCGATTCCCACTCTTGAAAAAACGGTTCATGTATATTCTCTTTGCCAACATACAAACATACCGGAACACCGAGAGATACAATATCCATCAACCATTCCGGGTTCCATAATTCCGGATGACCGTGCGTGAAATATGGAGTTTCTTTTAATGTAAAATATGCTGTTACAAATGTAATCGAATGCATACCGCGGGGTTTTGTATACAATTACATAGGTTGTTTTATGTTTTTTCAATCGCGTATACAATATTACTACCTCCGGAGAAGAGAGTTCTCCATATTTTTTCACAAAATTGATTGACTTTTTATTTTGGGTATAGAATAGTATTGAAATCTTCCAATTGTGTATTCTAAAAACTGTAAACTGTCTACTATCTCCGATTCAATTCAAAAAATACTCTCGAAAAACCCAAAATGAACTATCCTATCTTGACTCCGATTCCCGCCCATTACCGTCGCGCATTGATATTCGATGTAGAGACTACCGGACTCATTCCAAAACCGAATCCGGCAAATGCTACGCCCGCGCGTCTAGATGCCTGCCCTCATATTCTACAATTGAGTTTTGTCATCTATCATTTCACCACAAACCGCGTATTGGAATCCTACGATGCCTATATTGCCGTTTCCGAAGAAATTCCGATTGTGGAGCGTATTACCGAAATCACCGGTATCACTCGCGAAATGATTCGTGAAAAAGGCATACCAATCGTGGATGCTCTCCGGGCATTATATGATGCCTATCTGAAATGTGACGTCGTCATTGCGCACAATATCGAATTCGATAGCAATATGATTGCGATTGAAATTGCGCGAAATGCCGAATCGATTGAACAAATCGGTATCAATATGAAACCGCTCTTTACTCCCGAATTCAATACCAATTATGAGATTGATATGTATTGTACGATGAAAGCATCCATCGATTTGTGTAGTATTATGACGGAATATCCGGCACATATTGAATTCGGACCACAAACACTTGCGCAAACCATTTCGCCAAAAGCCGCGCCAAAACCACGGGTGTATAAGAAATTCCCTAAACTCTCGGAATTACATCAAACATTATTCGGGAGTATTCCAGAAAATCTACACAACTCATTGATTGACGTGTTGGTTTGTTTACGTTGTTTCTTGAAAATACGATGCTGTATTAGTATGCCGGATATGGTATTCGATCGTATGTTGCGAAACGTCGTAAAATCAGCCACTGTTAAAAAGGATTCGAAACTGGTTGCCCTAATCTAAATCATTCTCAAATACAATTACAAAAATCACAATTGTGAATCTTGTAATTCGAAAAATACTCTCGAAAAACGAAAAAAGAAACCACTAAAACCAAATAAAAACATCTAAAAACAAAACACGAAGGGATAGTAATGTCCTATCGTTTTTTGTTTTTTCATGTATCGTTTTTCGTATTGGCGGAGAAAAACGCGATAATGTTCACATTGCGTTCGTTTTATCGAAAACATGTGGTGAAATATTTCGTGCGTAAAGCGATGCGGTTTGTATTGCGCAAACATCTGGAAAACGTCGTTCATACGATTTCTGGTTTTTTACGGAATCCTCTAGAAACCGTAAAATGAACAAGAGGGTTGCTTGAATTTCTACAAATAGTATATATCATATGTGTTGGAACGCAAGTGTTTCATTAAACACCTTTTTATTTAGTAGTTTTGTATTAGCACTTATTGTGTATAATAATTCGTATACAAAATATAAAATCCAGGAACTAAACAATCCATGGGTATATGTCTTTATTGTGACAGTTATTTCTATGCAATTAATTGAATTCTTTCTTTGGAGAAATATACACAACAAATTCTACAACAATTTGTTTTCGATTTGCGCTGTATTACTAATACTTATACAACCAATTGCAAGTCTTATGATCTTACAAAATGTGTCGTTGCGCAATACGTTGTTGTTTGTATATTTATTGGGCGCGATTCCATATTCCATATACCAATTTTCAACACGATATATTCATACAACAGTAAATAAAAATGGTCATTTAATTTGGAATTATTTCGCTGCGTATGGCATTACCTGGGCGTTTTGGTTGTTTTTCCTTTTATTTAGTTTTTTTTATCAAAAAAACGCAGGTGCCGCTATTATTGCGTTGCTTACTTTATTGGTTGCGTTTTTTAACTATAGAAAAGATAATTCGGTTGGTTCCATGTGGTGTTGGGGTATAAATTCCATTATGATTTATTACGCGTTGTATTTACTGATTTATTTACCGTTTTTGGAGAAAAACTCGGTGTGTTAGATTGGTTTGCGATTATTTATACAGATTTTATAATCTGTATCAATAAACAAACCTAATGTATTCTATTATTAATTTATAGAGTCCTCTGTACGTAGTAAATTACTCATGCATTTTTCGGACACGTTTTTGTGTGGTTGACCCGCGTTTGTTTGAACGTCGTTTATTTTCTGTATTCCGAACGCGTTGTTTTCTGGTTTTTCGTTTTCCACCTTTGTGAATTCCTTTAATTTTAAGCATTCTCAGTTTGGCCATTAAATCGTCGTATCTAGATTTATCGGCGGGATCCAGTTTATATATTGGTTCACCCTCTTTTAGTTGTACGGTATTTTCATATGATTTATCAATGATATAGGGGTATAATTCATCAGGATAAGAAATATTATATAATGCCGGTTTGCTTGATACAGTGTTAAGGCTGTCAGTCACTTCGTTGTCTATCTGATTCAATTTCTGGATCATTCTATTATATTCGGGTATACTCTCATATACTGGTTCTATAGGTGGGACTTTTTTGCCAATTATCTCTTTATTAGTAGTCGGCCGATGAGTTGATTTATATAATTGTACTATTATATTTTTGGTATTAGAACTAAACCTAAACTTTTGTTTATTACTCAAAAATGTTCGTATTTCATTTTCTAAGTTTGTTATTTCTTGAGTATTCGATGTCGGTTGTGTCTTCGTAGTCGATGGTATATTTGGTTTCGATTGTATACTTGTTGGTATTTGCGAAACTCTATTATTTTTATTATTATCTTGTACTGACGTGGTTGAAGTTTTGATTTCATTAACCTTTTCGGTAGAACCGTCTGTCGTAGATGACTGACTCGTACTATTGGGTAAAGACGAAATCATTTGATGTATACTTGTGTTTATAAATATTATACATATATTATCTCCAAAATTATTCGGATTAACTCGAACACATTTCGCAGATTTCGTGTTCGTCTTCGTGTTGTTGTGCCTTTTTCTCGGGTTCAATCGTGAATTGTTGGGCTTGATGTTTCCCACGACGACGCAAATAGTAAATACCCGTTTTCAATCCTTTTTTCCACGAATAGAAATGCATCGAAGTCAGCATATTGTAATTGGGGTCTTCTAGCCATAAATTCAAACTCTGACTCTGGCAAATAAACGCGCCTCGGTCTGCCGACATATCGATTAAATGACGCATAGGTATTTCCCAAACCGTCTTGTATTTCTCGCGAATGTGAATGGGGATGGTTTCGATTTGTTGAATACTCCCGTTATTAGCGATAATATTGTTCTTGATTTGCTCATTCCATAAATTGAGTTTCATTAAATCTGCCATTAAATATTTGTTTGCCATAATGAATTCTCCCGCCATCGTTCGACGACTGTATATATTACTCGTGATTGGTTCAATACATTCATTAAACCCTAAGATTTGCGATGTAGACGCGGTTGGCATCGGTGCAACCAACAGCGAATTGCGGATTCCGTATGTTTTCACCGACTCTCGAAGTGTATTCCAATCGTATCGATCGGATGGCGAAACGTCCCATAAATCAAACTGGAAACGACCTTCGGACGCGGGTGAACCAATAAAACTCGAATATGCTCCACATACCGTTCCGTGTAATTTCGCGTATTCTTCTGCCGTGAAATGGTCATCCGCAATACCGGAGTTTCGATGTTGTTCGAAATGGTCGCGGTATTGTTCGTATCGTTCTTTCGCGAGTTCGTTGGTGGTTTCCAACGCGGCGTGATACATCGTTTCGAATATCAATCGGTTGATTTCTTTTGCTTCGTCGCTATGAAACGGCAAATCCAACATCATAAACACATCTGCTAAACCTTGAACACCCAATCCTACCGGTCGATGTAACATATTACTGACTCTCGTTTTTTCGGTGGGATAAAAGTTCACATCAATCACTCGGTCTAAATTGCGAATCACAACTTTCACAACTGTATGGAATTTCTCATAATCGAATGTACCGTCGTTGACAAACATCGGGAGTGCCATACTTGCCAAATTACATACCGCGGTTTCTTTGTTGTCCGAATACTGTACAATTTCCGAACACAAATTCGATGATTTGATTGTGCCTAAATTCTGTTGATTGGATTTGCGATTACATGCGTCTTTATACAACATATAGGGTGTGCCCGTTTCCATTTGTGCGTCCAACATCTGAAACCACAACTCACGTGCCAACATCGTCTTACGACCCTTTCCACTACTCTCGTATTTCGTGTATAATTCCGCGAATTTGTCGCCATATACATCTGACATTCCCGGACATTCATCGGGGCAAAACAACGTCCATTTTCCATCGGATTTCACGCGCTCCATAAACAAATCGGGAATCCACAAGGCATAAAACAGGTCACGTGCTTTCAATTCTTCGTCGCCGTGATTCTTGCGCATCTGGAGAAACATTTCAATATCCGCGTGCCATGGTTCCAAATAAATCGCGAAAGACCCGTTGCGTTTTCCGCCACCGTTATGGACAATTCCGTTTTCCAATAAATAATTGTGTCGGGTAGTCATCTGAAGGTCATACACCAATCCGGTATAGGATGTTTCGGATACCGATGCTACTGGTACCAATAACTCATTGCGAAACACCAATTCACCCGGCTGGGTTTGTCCAAGACGTAATCGCAAGAATTGTGTACCGGACGGGAACGCAGCGTCCTTGATAGATGAAGCCAATCCTTCGAGGATTTTCGCGATTTTCGGTTTGGGCAAAAACAACCATCGTTCACTAATGTGTAGGTTTTTCGTTTCGGGACACCAAAAGTCCGAGGTCTTGAACGGTAAGTTCACGGATTTTTGCCAATACAACAAGACACTATCCGAACGGGTATCGCTATAATAGGGGATACATTTTTGGGTCATGAAATCCTGAACGAGTTGGATTTTTTCGGGAGTATTTCGCGCGTAAAAATACGCGTCGGGATTATACGCACCACCTTGGTATTCGGAATGGTCGGTAGGTTCGTGTAATTGTATCGATCCCAACAATTGGCCATAGATGTGACACATTTCTTCCGTCAATTCCGCGAAATCTCGGATATGAGATTCATCGGGAATTGTATGTACAATATAATCGTCGGCTGTAATGTATTTTGCCTCGACCCATCCCGGTTGTAATAACCCCGCACCGATTTCGTTATATACCACATTGACATCATCGATTTTCTTACATACGGACACGACTTTTACCAAATGTTCGGGAGTAATACGCAAGGGTGTTTCGCGATTCTGTAGTCGGATTTCTTTCAGAGGGCCAGTATAAACGTGTTCCAAGACATTCTCGACCGTTTCAGTGTTGCCATCTGAATTAAACACACGCGTAATGCCCGTTTCGACGTGGGATATCGGAATGGGACCGCGACTCGTATATACTATAGTATCGGGAGTCAAACACTGGTCGACGTATTTTGCCGTATTGTTGAAAACGCGCAACATCGGGGCAATTCCATTACTCGACCCACCGGTGCCACGAATATAACTACCCGAAGCACGCACGTTGTGTATATGCATGCCAATACCGCCGGCCCATTTGGAAATGAGCGCACAATCCTTGAGTGTGTTGTAGATTCCGTCAATACTATCGTTTTCCATCGCAATCAAATAACAACTCGAGAGTTGTTGATGGGGTGTGCCGGAATTGAATAAAGTAGGGGTTGCGTGTGTGAAATATTTCTGCGACATATAATCGTAGGTTTCTTTCACCTTTTCCATATCTTCCCCGTGAATACCGAGAGAAACACGCAACCACATATGTTGGGGACGTTCAATGGCACGTTTATTTACACGCAATAAATAGGCGCGTTCGAGAGTCTTGAATCCGAAATAATCGATGAGATAATCCCGTTCATAATCACACATGTCATCTAATTCGTCGGCATATTTTTGCGATAAAATAAACGCTTCGGTGGAAATCATCGGAGAACTCTCGTCATTACTATCGCGATTCAAGAACAAATCCTCCATCGTAGCACTAAACAACCGTTTGGTGTTTTTATGGTGGTTCGACACCACGATTCTGCCCGCCAATACATTATAGTCGGGATGTGTTGACGCCATTGACGCACACTGTTCGGCACTCAATTCGTCGATTTGGGTGGTATGTATTCCATCAAACAATTGGTCTATCACTTTCATTGCGAGAGTCGTGTAGTTGATTTTCAGATTATCGACTCCTGCTATTTTTTCTTTACCTATCTTTTTTAAACGATTCAGAATTTTATCAAAAGCAACAATTTCACTTGACCCATCACGCTTCGTCACACGCAAATCGTTGTTATCGTCGAAGGAAGACATCATATATACAATATGTACGAGAGTATGAATATATACGGTTCGAGTGTTTATATTGTTTTACATACTCTCGAAAATTAGAAATTCGAGAGTATTTGTTGTTTGTAATTTTTGAAATGTCATTTGAAATCTTTTTATATTGGGTAATATAAAGGATGCTATTTTGGACCGTCGCTTTATTTTGTTTTGCCAATATGGTTATGTCCGATACAGAATGCCCATTTATACCAAACTCTCCCGAAGATCGACGCACAGATAAAACCAAATTACGTTTAGTTCAATATAACGTAGAATGGTTGTTTATCGATTATTATAGTCCGATGAATTGTCCCGGTTCCGGATGCACATGGGTGAATCAAAGCGAAGCCGAAATACATTTGGATTACGTTACGAATGTTGTAAAAACTCTCAATCCGGACATTATTAATTTCTGTGAAATCGAAGGATGTGATGAATTGAACCGTATCAAAGATTCACTCGATGGCACCTATATGCCCTACTTGAAAAAAGGCACCGATACCAGTACCGGACAAAATGTGGGTATGCTTACCCGCATAGACCCTTTAGTGAATCTATACCGGACCGAAATGAAATACCCCTATCCGGTGGCAAATTCGAAATGTGGATACACCGGAGCACCGGGAACCTCCGGGGTAAGCAAACACTATATTACCGAATTCCAAATCCATGGTCTACCGATTGCGTTTATCGCGGCACATTTACTCGCCATACCAACCGATATTGCTCGATGTGCGCAACGCGAAGCACAGGCGTCCGTATTACAATACATGATATATGATTTTATTGCCAACGGATATGAAGTGATTATGTTGGGTGATTTTAACGATTATGATGCCGAAGTAGCAGATATAAACAACGACAAACCCATCTCGATGGTCTTGGATATTCTGAAAGGAAACGCGGGGGATTTTGCCGGAAAATATCGTCTGAATAACGTTGCCGAACGAATCGACCAACCCAACCGGTATAGTGATTGGTGGAATTCCGATAACAATTGTAATACTGCTTCACAAAACGATTATTCGATGATTGACCATGTGTTGGTTTCCGACGCCATTTTACCTTATATTTCGGACGTGTTTATTTATCATGGATATCAAGAATATTGCGGAAAATACAATTCCGACCACTACCCGGTTGTAGTCGATTTTTTGTTGTAAATACGAAGAAATCAGGAGAACGATGTAACGTCAGTGCCTTCAGGAGTTCGTAGGATTTCTAGTTATTTACAGACTCCTATCGCACCCTATCGCCCATAAGCCTGAATGGCGATAGGGCTTATGTGCGTAGTAAATTAGGTATTACTTTGGTTTGCCAATAATGTACAAATAATGTGCGATTTGCATCATCCACCACATTTGCATACCCTCCTCCGCCGGCGTTTTCTCTATATAATTTTATTTTATATGTATCACGGGTATTATGGACAATTTGATATAGTTCAGTACACCAGTAATGATAATATTGAGATAATATAGCCACGTCGGTATGATATGCCTTATACAACGCTTGTTTAATTATCTCATTATTGGGAGAAGCGCCTAGAATGCCTTGAAATAAGGTTCCGTGATGAATCGATAAAACGGAAACAAAATCGTAATCTTTGACAACGTCATCGATAGGTTGATATATCATTGCGTCGGAGTCCATAAACACTCCTCCGCGAATATACAAGTAATAATAACGGAACAAATCTGCCCGATGCGCACCACTTGGAATGGAGTGATATTTCTCGATTATATCGGGTAAATCTGCTATTGGATTCGACTTGAAAAACTGGATGACGTCATTGTCGTTGTAAAACTCGTATTTCCATGATTCTCCGAAACTCCTACGAACTTCGTTCTTTGCAGTTTCCTTGTATTCCTTCGACTCCGTCTCCGGAATACTTTGCAGTTGTTGGTGTATCATATCCACTACATATTTTTCAGGTGGCGTTTTATTTGTTTGAAAGAATATGGGTGTTATTGGTCTTTGAGTATTCTGTCTTTGAGTATTCTTTTCGTCAAACACTTTACTAGGGAAGTGTAATAAATCCATTATTCTATATTAAGGATCGTATAAATAATCGACACGGGTTTACGGTATTGTTTCTAGTGCGTCTTATCGCACATAAGCCCATAAGCCCGAAGGGCGATAGGGGCGATACGGCTTATGGGCTATAGGACTCCGTAAATAGTTAGAAAACTAACGTTTTGCCAAAGGCACTAACGTTTTGCCAAAGGCACTAACGTTTTGCAAAAGGCACTAACGTTTTGCAAAAAGCACTAACGTTTTGCAAAAAGCACTAACGTTTTGCAAAAAGCACTAACGTTTTGCAAAAAGCACTGGCGTTTCACCGTTCTCCGAATTTCTTTGCATACATTATGGTATTAATAATGTATCGACCCCGCCATTAAATTTATCAATAAATGCCGAATAATGTAATTGTTCCATACAATATTTTTTAATATCAAATGTACTTTCTTTTTTATAATTCGGATATGAATTACATACTTGGTCATACAAATATCTTCCGTGTAGTTCATTATTTTCGTACAATATTACTGGTCTGTATTTACGAACGGTTTCGATTCCTTTTGAAAATATAAAGTTTTCAGAACCTTGTGCGTCGCAATGGATATACCCGATATCGTCCAAATTCATATCATCTATGGTAGTTAACTGAATCGATTCGCCATCATTGCCTAAACCTACTCCACCGAAATTACATTGTAAATGATTTTCTTCATTATACCGTTTTGAGATTAACCCGCCTCCTCCATCTAAATCTACATTATTCATTTTCCCAGTTCCTGAAAAACAGAAAACCCCTAAATTATATGGTATAATGTTATTTTGTAAATGATTCTGATTTATATTTTGAACTAATAGATTATACATATTACGTTGAGGTTCATATACATACACTTTTTTGTCTTTATGTAAAAACGATGAATATACAATAGAAGATGTTCCACAATGACCGCCGATTTCCAATATATTGCGGTCCGGGTTTATAAATTTTTGAAGCATTAATAACGTAATTTCGTCCCAATAATTATTATTTTTAAACTCCTTTCCAATATACACTTCATTTTTATATAGTGTAATTAAACCATATTTTGTATTGTATGTTTCCATAATATAAGTATTGTGTTAAAAAAACATCAACTATACAAACGATATTCATTCACAATTCACTACGCCCATAATCTCTATCGCCCATAAGCCCGAAGGGCGATAGTGCTTATGGGCGATAGGGCCCTGTAAATAACTAGATAATCCTACGAACTCATAAAGGCACTAACGTTTTGCCGTTCTCCAGATTTCTTTGCGCTGTCTATACCGGACTATTACTATAACTGTCTTCGGCGTCCAATTTCACTAAACAAATATTACTCGAAAACGGCATATTCTTGATATAATGTGTTGTCGTGCCGTCAGAACAGACTACTTCCGTTTGTAGTTTTTTCTTTTTTGCCGAAACGCGATGTTCGCAACCGGTTTCACGTTCTTGTACGATGGTATTCCACGCCTCTTCGATTCGAGGTAGTGCCGCACGAAACCACTCTCGATTTCGTCGAACCAATACAAACGAAAATTGGTCGAGAACCCAATAGGTTTGTCGAAACAATATGTGATATGGGTGTGCTGTACGTTGCTGATTCACCCATTCATTTTCGGCATAACTATACACTTCGATATCGAGAGGCATGTAAGCATATTCGGGCACAATATCCAAATCTGCATTTACGCGTGGTAAAAAATACAAAATACATCCCATGGGTGGTGTGCCCTTTGGTATCTTTATGGTTCCATCTGGTTGAATCAAGCCAGCCTGTGGCGTAGTGCCTTCTGGTTGCGTCGTCCCAGCCTGTTGCGTCGTCCCATCCTCTAATGTATTGGTGGGTTCATCTTCTGACATGGTTTTAATGACATCAAACAACGTATTGGTTTCATTGATTTCTTTAAATCGCGTTTCGATAAAATCGCATTCCTCTAAATCGCACGCTTCCATTTGTAATTGCATCTGTATCCAATAATGTTCCAATGGCACTCCCGTTATTTCGCGATTTACGATGTTTTTCACTTCAATCATACGTCCATATCGCGGTAATCCGGGAGTCATATTGATACCATCCGGCGATGCCCCAATAAACGGATATTGGGCGTGAGGAATACATCCCACATCTGTGACACGTGTTCCGTATATTTTTTCATACAACATAATCGATACGGGCTCGTATTTTACACCCATTTGTAATGGACTGTTACTGTCGATACTCATTGTTTTTTTCTCGGAACGAATCGTGTCTATCGACAAACACTTTTCATACACCAAACTATTGTATTGTGCCGGTGTCCCAAAGACTTTCCATAAATTACTCGCTGTCAACAAATTATGACGCGTCTCATACCACTCCGTGCTTCGTTGCTTGGCTTGCGGTATTTCCCGGATTCTGCGCAAAATATGTCCTACTTCGGCGTAGGATGTTTCATCCGTAGTTGCTTCTTGTCGGGGTGGCAAGGTGGTGGTTTCGGCGTGAATTTGTTCTACGAAATCCACAATATCGCTATAATCTTCGTCGTCACATAATTCGATGAGTTTCCATTCTTCTAATAATACTCCCGCAATATCTTGAACGAGAGTAGTGATAAACGTCGGCGATGAAAAACGCAAGATATTTTCGCGAAGGTATTCGGTAATATATTCTTTTGCTTGTGTTTCCATTTCGGATAAACATTCATCCGAAACACGTACAAAAAAAGGGGCAACGTATTCGGATTCGTTTGTTTCGGAATCCGAATCCGTTACTACCATATAATCCAGAATGTTGGTTCTATCCGAAGATATACTCTCGTTTGTGTCGTCTACTTCGTTTGTGTCGTCTACTGCGTTTGTGTCGTCGTCGCTGCTAACATCTACACTAATATCATCTGAGTGTACTTCGTTTGTGTCGTGTACTTCGTTTGTGTCGTGTACTTCGTTTGTGTCGTCTACGTGAGCCATTATTGTATATTATAAATAAAATAGATATATAATATACTACGTACCATTGTGTTTGTATTGTTTTTCACAAAAATAGACCAAAAAGTCATAAAGAGGTATTGCTCTTTATGACCCAAATAACATATAAACCCGCATATAGAAAATCCCCCTTCCTATATACCCGTCTCGATTTCGTCTTGTGTAGATAACGCAACATTACTCCCTACACGTTTGGGGGTAAGTGATTTCAAAGTAGACACACGTTTTGTGTCTAACGATCGTAATGTGAACGCCCGATTGGTAGTATTAAAAAACAACGATGGAACACTGATGATTTCGTGTTTTTCCTTGTCATATACCACATCTTTCGTTTTTTGTAATTTCGCCTTGTCCAGACAATCACTGAAAAAACTCTTTAGATGTTTGATTTCTTTCATTGGCAACCCGTGTTCTTTACCATATTTCTCTGCAAACGCATGTAAGTTTAGCGTCTTTTGAGTCTTGTCTAATTTATTCCACGCTTCCGTTTTGTTTCGTTGCTTTTCGGTTTCCAATAAAGCATCAATCATATTGTAATTCATTTCATTTGAACTGGAAGATGTAGTTGGTGGATATAAGCCATTCTTGTATTTGGATGTCTGTGGCGAAGTTCCGGTTTGAATTGTGGTAGTTGTATTTGTATTTGCTGTAGTGGCACTTGCTGTAGCACTTGAGGTAGTAGATGGTAATGTAAACATAGTAGCAACTGTATTCTTTATATAGATAAAGTGTATGTTTTATCTTCTTTTAGTAGAATATATTTTTATATGTATAACCAAATGGACAGCATAAAACGCATCTGTATTGTAGAAAACCCAACGATGACACACGCCAAAAAAGACAAACCACCTCCCAAAAAACGCGCAATTACTACATCCAAAAAATGGGATTTTCCCATATCCGATTTGACTCTCGAATATCAACTCTTGCTTTTGAATAAATGCTTTTTGACAGAGAATAACGATACCGACTCGGAGAGGCCACCGACTACAGAATCGGAGAGGCCACCGACCGATGTAGAAACAATATCGAGAGTCCGTGTGCTCGAACAACTGATCCATTCGAAATGGTATGGGTATCGTTCACAAGATATTGAAAAACAGATTCTACATCCTGATAAATTCATATCCGAACGCGATATTGCCCAAACGTTGGTCGACTCTCGATTATTGTGTTTTTATTGTCGGAAACCTGTTCAACTTTTCTATGAGTTTGTTCGAGAGTCGAACCAATGGACACTCGACCGTATCGATAACACATATGGACATAACCACGATAATGTAGTTGTCGCGTGTTTAGGATGCAATTTGCGCAGAAAAACAATGTATTATGAACGATTTGTTATGACCAAACAAATGACTATTACCAAAACCTGATCCGCGCTAGCGCACCTTTGGACCTCACTCCCTCTCTACGTCTAAAAATCAATATAAAACTAAAATAATGTAATAATATAATCAATAATATGGAAATCGAAATTACAGATTTACACTTTACTAAATTTGCTATTATACTAGATAATGTATTTACGAAAGAAGAGTGTGATCGTTTAATACAATTATCTGAAGAAATACCTGGAAATTATGAAATAGCGAAAGTGAATTATGAGGATGAGCAAGTGCTAGATACAAGTTATAGAAACAACCAACGATGGTTACATTTTGATAAAACATTAGCATCATCCTTTTTTGAAAAAATAAAACCCTATATTCCTAACGAAATGGAAGGAAATCCGGTTTCTTGTTTGAATGAGCGTCTCTCCTTTCTTAAATACACAGCAGGTGAATATTTTAGAGCACATGAAGATGGTTATTACATACGACCGGATGAATCCGAAATGAGTTTTATTACAGTACAAATATACTTGAATGATGTACAAGAAGAAGATGGAGGAGCAACCACGTTCATAGCAGATACCTATAATCGAATATATCAAGATTATAGTGTTATTCCAAAAGTAGGTAGAGTATTATTGTTTGAACATGATATTGAACATGAAGGTTCT
>Ga0078894_10002073_pt1 | contig 15059 bp, 8 predicted proteins | sample LauGreSu1BDMLBSD_2_FD_67506 | JGI IMG/M metagenome (GOLD analysis project Ga0078894, IMG submission 67506) | Freshwater lake microbial communities from Lake Michigan, USA - Su13.BD.MLB.SD (version 4) (version 4) | ecosystem: Environmental > Aquatic > Freshwater > Lake | place: Lake Michigan, USA... | reverse complement strand
GATGTTCGACACGTTAGCCTTCGAAATTGATTTTCCGAAATTCAATCGTATAAGTTCATTCTACAATTTACTCATAGACTACTACAAAGCACGTTTGTAATGTTTAACATAGTTTAATCTATATTTGGTATTACTAACCTATTTTCTTATTGGGTAATTTCTTATTCAACTAAGGAAGGAAGAGAAACTTCTATTTAAGAGTGAGACGTATTCATTATTTCGAATAAAGGAAAACATTTGAAATATTGAAAGATGGTGATTGAGGGTTAGTGATGAAAAAGTATTAATTAAAAACCTAACAATTAGAAAAGCTATAGTATAAAAATATTCAACTAAATATTTAAGACTAATAAAATGATACATTGTATTTTTTTTACTAATAATTTTAAAAAATGGTCGAGTAGCGAAACATAAAAATACAATATACATAAAAAAAGTATAGAAATCTCCAGAATCAACTAATTCGATTCCAAATTTTTCGGAAATAAGAAAACCTAAAAACCCGGCAAAAAGAGCAGCAACTCCTCCCGAAACAATATCATACTGTGGTGATCGTGAATATTTTAGTTTAGTATAAATTTTTTCTTTTTTAAGAAAGTTTATATCAAATAAAGATCAAAGGAGACTGTTAGCTTTATTTTGATGATTTTGTGTGGTTTTAAATAATAATGATTTTGAGGTAGATTTAATTGTAACAGTTGAAGTATCAAAGTGGGTGATTGATTTTGAAGATAATTTAAGGTTTTTTAACACACTTAAAGTGTTATTTACGTGGTTAGTTTTGGTAAGAAACGATTTATAAGAACTAGTTCAGTTACTAGTTACGTTTGTATTATGTAATTTAGAAACGTCTAAAATAATGTGATTAGGGTATCTCATAAAATTTGAAGGTTATAAAAATTTAATATTGTGTATTAAGTTTAATTTCGGCGTAACAGGTTGACGAGGGAAAAATAGGCAATTGAAATATTGGAGATTAAATAGTGAAGTAGAGGTAGAAAACGTTTTTAAAAAAAATAAATAGGACACTAAATGTTGATTATAATGAATGTGACTCGTTTTAAATCACATATTATAAACGTTACGAGTTTGAAGTTTTTTAAGTGTACTTGAAAAAACGTACGTCAAATTTCGGTTTATGTTGTAATTGAGAGTTGTTAAATGAAGGTATTTTGTAAAATACGTATTATTATGTTGGTACAGGTAACATAAACTTTTTACATGTGTTTGTGGATTCACTACTCGATTAGGGATGGCGGAGAGGGTATAGTTATTTAATCATTTTTTGTGTAAAAAAAATCTCGTTATCGAAGACGTTATCAAACGATAATTCACATAAAGTGATTTTAAATTGTATTTAAATAGTAGAATATATAATCTGCAGTTTGTCGAGATGTATAAATTTAAGGAATTCATAAAATATTTATTATTAAAGATTTTGTGATAATTCAGTTAATCATGTATTTTTATCGTACGATGCAAAACGAATATAGTCACTAAATTGGCGATCATTTGTAACTCAAAGGTCTTTTTCTTTCGTATTAGTAAAATGAGTACATCATAAAAAGAATAAATCACGTTTCATAAAATATAAAACAATAGGCATTCAGTGATGATAACGTCCACAAATTTCCATACATTGACCTCAATAAATTCCAGAATTAAAAAATATCATAATTCGGTGGGAAGTATATCCAGGAACACAATCAATTTTAATTCCGGCTGAAGGAATAGCTCAAGAATGGATAACATCACGGGAAGAAGCAAGGACTTGTAGTCTAATTTCGATTGGCATAGCTACAGCTCCAGTTGCGTGTAATCGTACCATACTGGTAAGACCTTTTTTTAAAGGTCGATATTGACTTTTATATAAATCAGAATTTGTACCTAATCGAGAATTTCCATTAGTATTTAAAAAATAAAAAAATAAGTATTCATTAATTACATTTAAATTTAATGGTAGTTGTTCAATACCGGTAGAAATGTTATTAATAAAATTTTTAAATAAAAGGAATTTAAAAAATGATAAAGAGTTATAATATAATTCACGCGAGTATTGAGTATTATAAGTGATGGGATCTACTAGTAGGAAACTTGCTTTTAATTCTTGCATTAAAGGGTGGTTAGGTGTTGCACTAATAATTTTAGGTAAATTAATAAGTTTATTATTTACTTCTAAGTATTGACGATACAAAAATTCTCGCTTAGTTAACATATCTGCAAGTAAACTTACATTATAATAATATGAAGCGATTGATGTATATGGACGTCATACTGAACGACCATAAATGTTGTTTCCTGAAATAGAGGGTGTAAAGTGTTCTGAGGTATTTTTGGTAAATGCTAATGATGTTCAATATCAATTCATTTCTTCTAATATAATAGAAATATTTGTGATGTTAGAATTTGTATCAATATTTAATAAAGTTTGTTTTGATTCAGACGATCAAATGTTAGTTCGCGAATACAAATAAGGTGTGTATTGTCACAACGGTAAATAGTTTTTTCTTGAAATTGCAATTCGTGTAAAATAAGTTTCGGAATCTTTGATAGTATCACCAGTTTCAGAATTAAAATCGAAATGTTTTTTACTATAAGGAACTCCAATTGTTGAATATCGAGAAACAGATGAGGGTTGAACTTCATATAAAGATCATTTTGTAAATCAATCGAATCAAACAAAATGAGAAGGGTCACTAACTAGGGAAAGTAAAAATGGAAAATCAAAAAAATAAAAATTTAACGAATTATTATATGCTGCTAAATCATTAAAAATAGGGAAATTATTATTTTTGTAAAAAGTTGTATTATAAAAACTTTCTTTATTTTTACCTAACAATTTTTCATATGGTACTCGAGTATCAGTCATGAAGGGTTGTTTTGATCGTACATCAGCAAAATGATTAATTTTAATATTCGATCGTCCATCATCAAATCGTGCTTTAAAAACTTTTTGAAGAGCATTATAAGTAACGATTGAGTTTCGAGCAGTACTTCTTAATGTAATGGGATTTGAAAATCTAACATTAGTATTCAGACCTTCGGATAATGTATCATTAAGGTTATTTGTTAGTGATTGATTCGATTCAGGTAAATTAACGTATCAATTAAAATCTTCATAATCAGCTCTAAAATTATTTAAAACGGAGAGGTATGATTGGGGGTAAACAAAGTTAAAGTTGTTGTTAAGTAAAAATGATGAATTCTTATTAAATAAGTATAAGTTATTTTTTGAATTAATGTAGGAGTCATCAAATGAAGTAACGTTACTATAAAGAGGAAATAAAGCAAAATCACGAGTGGCTAATAAACTAGCAGGGGAAATATAGTCATCGAATGTGATTGTATTTGCATAAAAATTACCAACTAAGGATAAATCTTTATTTAAAGGGTTTGATAAGGGTTTAAGTTCAAAAGTATAGTTTAAGTTATTGTTAAAAAAGTCTAGTTCATACGATTTAATTTTTTTCGAAGTACTTTGATCTTTTGTAACATTATCAGAAATTGTTAAATAGTCGTTATGGTTATAACTTGAATATGCTGATTCTCAAAAGAGTTCTTCAAGCATTTCTATTGATTGAGCATTTCTAAAATCATAGTCGGCATAGTTAGTAAAAAAGGGTAAAAAAAACATATCATTGTTTAATGAGGATTTTACTGCATTAGTTAATCTTAAATTAGGGTTGGAGTTTGCTCAGAACATCGTTCAATAAGCTGAACTTAAAGTATCGTAAGCACCATCTTGAGATCCTAATAAAATTTGAACCGAATCGTTTTGTTTTTGTTTAGCTGTGTAAATAATAGAATTATTAACATAACTTGAAGTGATTGTTCGTGAATTAGTTGTATCAAAATTTAAATTATTTAAATGGGGGTTGTTGGAAACTAACGACATATAAGAACCATTAAAAAATGTTCTATTTGAAGCTAATTTAGTAAAGGTTTGTTGATCAATTCAATTAGATTTATTTAAATAAAAAAAGTTGTTTAAATCAGTTGTAGAATCTGTATTATTAATGTACATCATGTTGGAATCGAGGCTATTAAAACCGGATGATAGATTGTAATGAGCTTTATTGGGGGTTAATTTGGTAAAAGTTCTAATACTTCGTTCCGAAGGTAGAAAACTTTGATTTGGTGACGCAGCACTGAATGTTTTAGTTGTTGTAGATTTGTTTAAAAAGAGGTTATTTGCAAAATCCGCTGTTAATGAGCTGGGTTCAGTTACAGAAGTTGTATTCATAATATTAGCTCTATCAATAAGATTGTTATTAATGAGTTTGTTACTAAGAATTTTACGTAAAGGATAACTAAAAGTTTTTTTATCCGAATCGTCATTCATTTCTTGATTAAGGTTAGGGTATAAAAGAAGAGTTTGTAAATGATTACTATTAAATTGGTTGTTGTATTGAAATAATACGGCTAATTTATTCGTATTATTGACATTTAATGAGTCGTTGGAGTTTTTAGATAATAAGTTAAAATTAGTTGAGAAGTCGGTCGTTTGATTATGAGTTGTACTGAACTTTAAATTATGTGATAAAAATTTATCCATACTTAATTTATCTAAAAATGTGGAAAAGGTGTTTGTTGTTGCAGAAGCTGAAGTTAAATTATGTTGTCGTTTTAATCCATAATTAAAAGATGTGTTTAAATCGTTTTCATTTGAATATAAAGAATTAAGCGTAACATATTTATTGGTAAAATTTGAAGGTGTATGAACAAGATTAGTTGTATAAACTTTTGAAAACATGCGTACTTTTTTAAAGGCGTTTGATTCCTGTAAAGTGTTAGCTCCAATATTATTAAAGTTCATAAAATTAAAGAGCTTTGTATTATCTAAAGGTAGAACGAGAAGATGAGCAGGTGTAATAACAGCATCATCGTTTTTATTTTGATAAAATTTTCATACATCGTTAGCGTTTAATGTTTTTTCAGAAGCAGTAGAATACTTAAGGGAGTTACCTATAAAAGTTGAGTAACTAGGTTTGATATTGTAATTTAAATCGATATTTTTAGGATAAAAATACTCTCATCCTCATTGATAAGCTCGAACACCAACAACGACTTCAGAAGTTCCAAATCCATCATAGTAATCGGTAGCATCTGTTGATTCACTAACGATAATTGACATAGCTCATGTAACGGGAACACAAGCAGTAATTAAATCTCCGCATTTGGAACGACTTACCCCACGAGTTTCACGACGAGGTTGCGTTCGTAGATTACATCAACGAACAGTACAAATAAAAGTGATAAAAAAGAAAATAATTAAAAAGACGAAAAAGAATCACAATCAATATTGATATTGTAAAATATGAAGAAATCCTAGATCATTGTGAACGAAAGATGGTGATGCAATAAAAGGTTCAGGATAATAAAGTTTTTTAGTAGGTACACTTAATGTATACGTGCTTCTGATATGATCAAGAGAATCGAATTTAAATAAATCATCTACTTCAACAGATAAATTCATAATTTGATCGTGTGAAAGTTTAGTTACGTCAATTAAAGTACCGCGATGGTTATAAATATTTGAATAGTCCGTAGGTAATATATTATCATACTGAGCTAATGCATGTTCAATAGAATCTGAACCAGCACCATACATTAAATCGAATACTTGTTTACGAGAAAGGTGAGGTAATTTTTTTTGACGACGAGTGATTTCACTTTCTAAAAAGTCGTAACTAGTATATTCGGGAAACGTTAATTGGGAAGAGTCAACTAGTGGTTGTAAAACACTATTATTAATTGGGTTGGGATTGGTAAGAACGGTTGTGGATGGTAATTCACTTAAAAAAGAGTAAGATACTTTATTAAAAGTGGATTCGTTATATGAAAAAGTTAATGATGAAGTTCCAAAATTGGATGAGTTAAGAATATAAGATGTTGTATTGTTAAATAATGACAACATATCAAGAGATAGAAGAGAAGTGTAAAAGTTAGAAAACGGCAGAACTTGAAGGGAATCTAAGGTTGCGATGAGATTTAAACTCATAAAGTAAATAGTTTATTAAAAGGGTGGGAAGAAGGACTCGAACCTACAACCTCTGGAGCCACAATCCAGGGCTCGACCAATTGAGCTATACCCACCAAGAACTAATTAGACGATTGTTTTAAAAATGGATTTAAATTTTTTACGATTAATTGTAGAGGAGACTGGTCCAAATACGTATTTCGATTTTAAATCTTGTTTTTTACGAATTAACAGGGCATTATTATAGCGAAAGTATAGAACTGAACCATCTAAACGTTTTGTAGGAAATTTAGTTCGTACAATGATTGCCCGACATATATCCCCTTTTTTATTAAATTTAAATTTAAAACCTTTATATTCAATACGGGGTGGCTCGACGATTCGAGCAGATCCTTTAATAAAAAAACCTAACCCAGTACGTTTTCTATGAAATCCTTTGTACAAATGAAAGACTTGAAGTCATTTAACATTAGTATTATCAGCAATACTTAATCAAGTTAGTTTTAAAATCATTATAGTTTAATATTTTTTGTTTTAGTTCAAACCCTAGTACCCGTTGATGTTGCTTGTTGTTTGATAAAATTTTGATTTCGAATAAAAAATGTTGAGTTCGAATAGTTAAGAAGGTCGTAATTCATAAGTTGTGAAAAATTTAAAAAACTAAAAATTCGTTTGATTAAAAAACATAATAAAATTGAAGAAACAATTCCGTAAAAAAGCATAAAATTAATTAAAAAGAATTCAAAACTATTATTATAAAAATAAATTTCGCGTAAAAGATTTAAATCAGTGACAATACTTGAATAAAAAAAATCATAATAATCATATCAACTTATAAAAAAAAATCATGTTTTTGAAAATCCCTTTACATAATTAATATCTATAGGGTTAGAAAAAAAGTATAGAAAAAATAAAATAAAAAATAATGCAAACAATATAAAAGACAATTCACGACTTGATTTATCGACATTAGCTTTCTGGTGTAAGAATGTCGAATAGTGTAAAATAAAAATGAAAAACACTAAACCTACTCCTAAATCAATAACTCATAGAAAACCAATGAAAATATCCGCGTCATCTAACAGTAATCATCAACCCAGAAGTACAAGGTAAATACCAGCTAAATATCATAGAGTTAAAATATTGTATGTACTAATAAAAAAAGTAAGTGTCACAAAAGATAAGATTTGTAAAATAAACATATCATTAAACATTAAATATACACAATTTAGCAAGTGGAGAATCTATTTTTGAACTAAGACATAAGAATAAAGGGTGGTTTCAAGAACTTCATTATTATTATAGTTTAAAGTATTTAATGACAATGTATTCGGTTTATTAAATCGTGAAATAAATCAACCTTTTCGTTGAATATATCTATTACGAGAAATTTCGTATAAATAAAAATTTAATCGAGTGTTAAATCGTGAAATTCCAAAGCTATTTCGTGTAACAGCACGACCTTGCCGAAGACTATCAAAAATCATAACAAAGAAAGCCATAAGACCAGCAACACTTAAAAGATGTCCTGCCGAAATAATAGCATGTCACCCTCCTAATGAAGCTGGATAATCTAAAATACGACGAGGCATACCAGAATAACCTAATCAAAACATAGGAATAACTGTCATAAGTTGACCTAATAAAAAGTAAACAACATGTAAATACCCTCAAATACGACTGTATTTAACTCCGAAAATGGATGGGAAATAAAAGTAGAATGCACCAAATGAGGCGAACATTGCGGCTCCAGCAAACATAACATGGAAATGACCAATTACATAAAAAGAGTCATGAAATAATACATCCATACCTGTATGAGCAACGGCCATACCACTAATTCCACCAGAAACGAAGAAGAAAATAAAAAGTAAACAAAATAAAAATGGTAATTCTACTCAAAAAGCACTGTTAACAAGGGTTACACATCAATGCATTAATTTTGTAGCGGCAGGAACAGAAATCATAACAGTCAATGTACTAAATAACATTCGAGTAGTGTGGGCAAGACCAACCATATACATATGATGACCTCAGACAAAGAAACCTAAGAATGCAATTGTATAAATCGAATACATTAAACTAGCTCGAGCGGAAACGCGTTTTCGTAAATAAAACGATAATATAGTATTATTAAATCCGAAAGCGGGGATCATAACAACGTAAACCTCGGGATGCCCAAAAAATCAAAACATATGTTGAAATAGAACAGTATCTCCACCACCTGAATAATCAAAAAAGGAGGTTTGTCAATGACGATCTGATAACAACATTAAAATACCGATAGCCAACATAGGGTTAGCGGCAATCATCATTCATGAAGCAACCATAATTCCTTCAGTAAAGAATGAACGAGCATCACGCATTTTTCGATTATTAAGAGTAGATAAATAACGGTATGTAACTAAAAAGTTTGCACCACTAACAATTGAAGAGTTTAAAACTAAAAAGACCCCCATAAGTCCGATGTCGACTTTACCGATTGCCGTAAAACGAGTTCTAGCAGAAAAGGGTGTAATCATAGCTCAACCAGGTAAAACATCTTTAGCGTTACGTTCAACAGATCAAACAATAGAGTCTTCATTTACATATCGACGATACATTGTTTTTTGATGACGAGCAGCCAATAGTTTACATCGTCATGCTTCACGAGTAAATTTTAATTGACGTCAATTACCATAAATTCGTTGTTGCATTGAACTGGTTGTAAACATACGATAAAATTTTTGATCCATAGAATTGATTGACAGTCATCGATGATTAATAAAGTTATTTGCATCAGAAAGTAAAAAGAAAAAATTATAAAACCCATTTGTACTTGGAATATACGTATCATGAATTGATGAAAGCGAGTTTGAAGATGTACTAAAATGATTTAAGTAGTTGTTAATACTTAAATCGAAATTTTCTAAGAAAACTCCCGAAAAAAATCAGGAAGACTTACGAATACCTTTCGTAACTTCACTAATACTAGTGAACATAGAGGGGTAAGCTTTAACATCTTCGGTTGTTAAATAGTTACCAGATTTATAATCATAAACAAAGATGGGATTGGAAAATTTTTGATAACGATAGTTTGAAGATAGTTCTTGATTACTGAATAAATTTTTTTGTTCAAGTGCCATAGAAGATCAAGATTTTGAAACATAATCAATTGAATTAATAGAGTTATTAGCTAAATTAAACCGATTAGTTCGTAGTGACATATTAGTAGAGGAGATTATTTTTTCAACAAATGCTATATTTAAATCATATAGACCAATCAATACATTAAAAGAGAAAATGAATGAAATAGAGTTAAGAATGTTTGTAATACTGAAAATATTAATAATGTTTGTAAACGTATAATAGCATGTATTAAAAAAATTAAATCCTAAATTGGTGAATAATTGGATAAGGGTTGTAAAACTACTGAAGATATTTGTCGTGTCATAATAATAGTTTCAGATGTTTATATTAACATTTAGATTTGCAATAAGATTGTTAAAAAAGTTGAAAATAGTAGACATAATACCCGAAAGTAGAAGTAAAACGGATCTATTTAAAAGAGAGTAGATGGTACTTGAAACAAATTCAACCATACTCCCTTCGGTTTTAATTTCAGGGTGCGTAATTTGAGGTCGAATCGATGATCGTTCTTTATGAAACCCCATATTATTATCCATAACTCCAAACATTAAGTTGTCAATCGAGTTATTAAAAAATTCTTTGAATAAATTACCTGACAATCAGATCGGTTCGTTTAAATTAAATAGGTTAAAAAGGTGTGTAAAAATTAAATCTAATTGTGTTTTGAAATAATTGTTTAAAGAATGTAGAAGTGAAAAAATAGTAGCTTTTCCTGTATTATTGGTTGTAAAAGTTGATGTACCAAGTGTAATTGATTCCAATAGAATAAAGTAAATTCGATACGCAAAGGTAGTTAACGAACTAAGAGTAGTGTTTACAAAATAATCTAGAAATGTTGTGAAAGGGGAATTGTTATTAAAAAATGTATAATTGGAATCACTATGAGTAGATGCAAAATAAGATTGAGAACGTGTAGTATTATTATAGATTCCATATTTATAAAAAAGTAACATATTAGGATTAATGGAATTGATATCGTTAGTTTTAAATCGAAGACCGATAATCGTTTTATTTAAAAAATCATGATGGTCATTACTATTAACAAGATCGTTAAAAAATCGACCCTTTAATAAGGCTTGAACTTCACGAATATTAAAACAGTTCATACGTTGATAACGACGATCAAGACATACTAATTGACATAGCATAATTAATCCAGCGGGTAAAAATCAAAAGGCAGCACTATTTAAGCGAGGGAATGCGACATCATGAACCCCCAATTGAGTGGGTAATAAAAAATTACCAAAAGCTCCAAATAAAAGTGGGATAATCATAAAAAAGACCATAATTACAGCATGAGCAGTTACTACACTTAAATATTGTAGACTATCTCCAGCTAAAATTCCTACTCCTGGATAAGCCATTTCTAAACGAATGATAGTTGCAAGAACCATCCCACAAATACCAGCAAAAATAACAAACCAAAAATAATTAACGGCAATACGTTTATGATTTGTAGTGTAAACTCAGTTGTTTACTAAATAAATAACGCGAGCTTTATTTCATATAATTAATTTATATAATAAAGAATATACGTTGATTGAATAAGAGCTTATAAAGTTTAATCGATTCGAGTGATTCACTGATCATTCAAAACTTTTATGAAAGTTTTTATGAGAATTTGAATCAGTAGACGATAAATTAACGTTATGAGTCGAGAAGAGTGTATTAAATTTACTAGTTAAACGTGTATTTACTAGAAAGAAAATAGTAGTACTATTATTAATTAATGTAGATCAGAAGTGATTTAACAAGGTGAGTCTCGTTCAATAATTTGAAAATTAAAATTTTCAATTAATCCGGTTTGTGTTAATTTTTCGATTAAAACGATTAACAAATTTGAACACGTTAGTTTCCGAATCATTTAAATTTAATGTTCGCGAAAGAATATGTTGTAAAAGTAAAAGGACCAAACCAATACCAAATTCAATAGCAGAAAAAATTAAGAAGAAGAAGGTTAAGGAAAGTATATTTAAGTTATCATATACGAGGCCCACAAATAAAACGATAGCATATAAAGTAATTCACAGCAATTCAGCTGTTAGGAGTAAATGAAGGGCGGTATTGGTATTAATAAGTAAACTTCCTAAAATAAAGAAAAAAAATAAAAATAAAGTATTTAAATCACCCAAAAACAAAATTAATTAATTAAACTAAAACAAATTTAAATAAAGTGATAATTCAGCTAAAACATTTGAACTATGAAGGAAAAAGGTGGTATTAAGTGGTTGAGTTTCAAGTAAGGTAAATATTTGATTTAGTACAATGTTTAAATGTTCCTCATCAAGTAGAGAACCTGTAATATAAGTATTATAAAATAATGTAAAGTGTTTTACAAAATAATTTAATGTGAATCAAGAGGCAATTATTAGCGTAAAAACGTTTTTAAAATCTCAATGCCATTTAAAGAATGTTAATATTTTTTCAACAGTCTTTTTCGAACTATTTAAAGAAGGTTGCCGTGAAAAAACCATTTCAAATGAATAATTGAGAATTATACCACCTATTAAAACAGGTTTCATTTCGAATGTGACCGACCCTAGTTTTAATTTACTACGTTTTATTTGTAAAAGTTGATATGAATAAATTAAATATTGTTTAAATACTTGATTCTTTTGAACTTTAGTATAATTTCTCATATAAAAACGACATAAAGTATAAAAATCCATCTAAAATCTAAATATATTAAATATTGCTAAGTTTTTTATTAGCATTAAACGAGTTTCGTTTAGAAGTAAAGTAAGTATCCTCAACAAATGAACGATTTACAGCGTGAACTTCAAAAACGATTAGATATGTAATATATAAAGCAAGCCCAACTCGAGCAATTTCTTCAATAATAAAAAATACAAATAAAGCAAATTTACCTCAAACCACAAAATAAAGAGCGAATAAGTCATTTGCGAGATCCATTTCATCTTCTAAAAAGAATGATCGATCATCGTTATTATCAGTATCAAAGAACATAACCGTAAACATAGAGAAAAATAAATCAATAAAGTATTCATCATCATCAAAATCCCCTAAAAAAATGTAATATGAATCAAAAATATCATCAACGGTATCGTAAATATTTAATCGTAGCATTAGTGTAGCAAAACGTAAAATGAAAGCAAATGTATTGGTTGTATCACGAACACATTGTTTAGTAATAAAACTTAAAGTTCGACCTTCAGAAATTGAAGCTTCTAAAAAGGCGAAGTAATGAATAGAGTATTTATATAAAAAATAAACAAACAAAGAAAGAAAAAAGTTAAATAGAAGTCCATTAAAAAATTCTAAAATTTCTTCTTGATCATCATCAAAAGTTGCGATCATCATAGATGTATAAAAAAAAGCGAAAAAGAAAATTTTAATAGTCGCTTCAAATTGAAGACGAGTTTCTCGCGAAATTCAAAAAAGATAATTTTGAAAACGAACAAAATGAGCTTCTAAAGGGTTATTTCATTTCATGATACGAAAAATACCATTAAAAAAGACGACAACTCAAATAAAAGCCATAAACATGACTAAATATTCAATAAATTCAGAAATAGTTGAATTTAATGAATCACTAAAAAGGGCAAAAACAACTGATGGAGTTGAATTAATCATAGAATTAAGTCAGTAAGTATTCACGTAATCGACTAAAGCCATTGATAATTCAGGGGAGTGATGTAGAATTAAAACTAGAATATCTTGGTAATCAGTATAAAACAACATTTGAGAAGATAAAAAAGTATTACTAATAAAGGACATAGTATCCCACATAATTAAGTCAAATAATTCTCGAGAAGAGTTGGTAACGTCAGTTTCGGAAAAAAATAAAACATCTAAAAATGACATTTTTGTAAATGAATCAAGAAAAAAATGACTATTAACAAAGAAAGCATTTGTGAGGAAAGAAAAAATGTTATAATCGGATAAAACTAAATCGAAGGTTTCATCTCAGTTTAGAACATCTTCTAATCATAAAGCATCATTATCTAAATACGACTTGAGTCAGTTATATTCAGCAGTAAATTTCATAAAATAAAAAGTTATTAAAAGGTTAAAAAAAAAATCATATTTTGAATCCTAATACACCTGTAAAAGTATTAATAATAGAAGAATCACACAAAACTCGATTATCAATTTTTGAATAACCTGTTTCACCAATTCTATACACTAAAGTTCGAGTTCTAGCATTTCCCGCAACACTAATTTTACCTTTTAATTTAATTTTTAACCCTTTAAACTGTAATTCAGAAAAGTAGAGTCAAAATAAATACCGCATAGCAAATTTAATATATCTAAATAATAGTCTATATTTTCAGAAACTCATACGATTTAGCATACCTTTTATTCAGTTTGCAAAAAAGGTTGGATCTTTAAAGCGTAATGCGATATGCATTATTCGAAGTGATTCATTTAAAAAAATTTTTGGGCCGAGTAATTTTTGAAAACTATTGATTCGAATTGATCACATATTACATCGTGCAATATCTGTAAAAGATAAAAAATTTTCAATAAAAGGATTAAATTTTAAAAATATTTTCTTCCCTGTACAAGACTCCATAAATCGAATTAAGATATTGTAATACCACATAGTGACATTAGGGAGGAATTTATTGAAACTGAATATTTTTAAAATTTTTCTTTTTAATGTGAAGTGAAAAAACGAAGAAGGTCATAAGTTCGTCGTTTTAAATAAGTTAATTCTTGTACTAAATGAGTGACTATTTAATGAATTTAATGAGTGGTTTAATGAATTGTTTAAATTATTGTGAGGGGTAATTAATCAGAAGATATATTTATATAAAAGGGGTTGATTAATAATTGTAGACAGATTTAAAAAGTCGAAAGTTAGTAAATTATTGTTTGAAATTTTTATTAAAAAATTTCGATCATTTAAGTCGTCAACTGACGTCATTTTATTTATATGGTTCATAGTGTTATAAAAGGGTGTAAAAGTAGGAATAAATGTTTCATTATGAATTCAAGAGTCAAACTTCATTTCTAATAAGTTATCACGAGATAAAGTACGAATAAATAATGAAATAGGATTTAATTTACGTTTGTTAGAATAGTGGATTTTAAAAGTATTTAGACTATAAAACTTATAATCTAAATTAATTCGTAATAATGTACTTTTGAAAAAAGAATTTTTATCGATATTATAATTTAAGGTTTTTTTATTTCGTGTACGACGAAAAAGTCGAACTAAATTAATATGTGGTAAATATTTAGATAAAATGGATACAATATGAAGAAAAGAGGTTGTTTTTAATAATGGTTTCATTTGATTTTTACTAGTTTCGCTAGTTTTTATCAATGGTTTTAGATCACCCCAGGAAGGTTTGTAGGTAATGTACAAATTATGACGATTTATATGCATAAAATGAATAGAACTAAGTTGAGTTAAATTGTGGTTTACATGAACATACTTATGTAATTGTTTAAATAGGGTTGTATTGAATACGGATAATTTGTTCAGTATATATGCATTTTTTAAAAGATGGACTCAAAAATGTTGCGAATGTTTTTGAGTTGGAATTATATTAACATGTGGTTGAGTATAAATAAATTCATTTGTATTTAAAAATTGTGGGTTGAAGGTGAAATTTGTGTTCAATAAATGAAAACTTTTTGTTTGTCAGAAGAAAGAAACGTTATGAGCGTTTTTTAATGAATTTAGTTGATTTGAATAACGCAGCGTATTGATAAATGAACGGGAAAAAAATTTCATTTTAAAACTTCTTTTCAAATTTCATTTTTGAAATAAAGTTTTACGAAAAAATGTCATTTTGTTTTTTCAACTTTGATTAAATGATGTCAAACGATTATCATCTAATTTCGAGAACGTGAAGTTTATTTGTTGGTTGTCATTAAAATTGTTAATTTTAAAATGTTTAACATAACTTGTTTGTGTACTATTTAAAACGTTTAATTTTTTTTTAAAAACGAAAATAGATGGTTTTTTAAATAACAT
>Ga0078894_10002072_pt1 | contig 15069 bp, 22 predicted proteins | sample LauGreSu1BDMLBSD_2_FD_67506 | JGI IMG/M metagenome (GOLD analysis project Ga0078894, IMG submission 67506) | Freshwater lake microbial communities from Lake Michigan, USA - Su13.BD.MLB.SD (version 4) (version 4) | ecosystem: Environmental > Aquatic > Freshwater > Lake | place: Lake Michigan... | reverse complement strand
AACAGGGACCGCGCGGTCAGAGGAGTCTATAAGATAGACAAAGAAGGAAACATAGAGAAAGACTGGTATGACGAAAGAGACGACAACTGCGTGGAGATAGACAAGACTATGAGATGGTATGAGGTGCTGTCCGAGAAGAATTCCGATTGGAACGAAGTTTCTAGGATGAGGCTGGACATAGCCGACAGATGGAGCACCGCATATCAGGAATACTACCCTAAGATTTTCAAAGTATTTCTATACAGCGCGAAAAATTCGGAAGGCAAGATATATCTAAGCGTAAAAGACGCGAAGATGCTTGGGCTCGAATACGACAAAGAAGACAAGATCGCCATAGACGACTTCGAATACCACAAGAGGCTCAGCGAGGCCGGACCGGAAGGAGACAGTCTTCTCAGCAGGATGATAGAGCTCCTGGTCAACGACCTTATTCCGAATACGGAAAGCATAGCCGACGAAGGAGAGGAAGATATGAAGAAGATGTACGAGAAAAGGCTCGAGAGGATATGGGAAATGATGGGTATCGAGTATAAAGGATAAAAGAAAAAAGAGGCGAAAGCCTCTTTTCTATTTGTCGTATGCCACAAGTACCATCGCCTTCGGAAACTTCGTTGTGGATATCCTGTGGTATCCGTCTATGACTCTCAGCTTTCCTCCGGATCTCTTGACGATTCCTCTTATTCCTCTATAGTGCCGGTCGCTGTAGAAGTCTAGCGACTTCTTCTTTACCTGCTTCAGATGGCCTTCTGATCCGAACATGACGTCCGCTATCTCTATCGTCTCATATTCGTATCTGCAGCCTTTCAGCTCAGGAAGCAACTTTCCGTATTCCATCTTCAGAAGGAACTCTACCTTCTCTTTGAGAGTGCCCAAGGCGAACGCCTGGTGCATTAGCTCTTCTATCTCGTCTGCCAGATGCTCTTTCAGATAGACCGCCCCTATCTCCTGCCCGTAGTAGCCTCCGCTGACTTCTATGTTCCATGACTGAGCTTCCCAGACCTTCCTCGACCGAAGTATGCGATCTATGCAGTAGATGTCTATGTCCTTTCCTATTCCGTAGAGGACCTTGTTTATGGCGTCGTTCCTTTCAGCGGACTTTCCCTGCTCGAAGAAGCTTTCGTATATCTTCATCGTCATGGCGGATATGTCTGTGCCGCAGACGACCTCGTCGTGTATCGTGCCGCATCGGCAGATTCCTTCTTCGTCGCACCCGGAGTTCTCGCAGTCGTATTCGTATCTGTAGTCTACGTCGGCGCCGCTCCATTGGAATTCTATGTCTTTAAGGCTCATTTCTTCTTTCTTATCTTGTAGCTCTTTCCGTCTATCGTCTTGTACGAATAGAAGCTACCATTCTTCATCTCGTCTTTGATCTTGGCCAGGCACTTTCCTGGAACCTTGTCCCATGCCATCGGCACTATCTCTTCGTGGCAGTATGAATACTGGCCGTTTATCCTGTTTATCTTCCTACCGCCAGGAAGATCGACTATGCTGTCGAGGTATATGAACCCGCCAGAGGCGAACTGCCTGTTCAGCTCGTACTGGTGCTGTATGGCGGATATGAGATGCCTTCTTATGAAATTCATGTTCTTGTCTTCTATATCGGGAAAAGATAGTATCATGCGGCTCTTCCGCCTACGATTCCCTTCGCGTCTTTCCTGATGCCTGACACGTCTTTCCCTTCTACTTTGTCTAGATAGTTCAATATGGCGCCTACGATGTTCTGTCGTCCGCTGGTGTTGTCGGAATGCACATACCAGTCTTTTGGAAAGCTTTCGCCTTCGTCTAGGCATTTGTTTATGACATAGTCTGCCGCTGTCTTTCCGGTCATTTCTCTTCCGTCTTCGTCGAAGCATGCCAGGTCGTGGTCGAAAGAGATCATGTCGATGCTTCCGAAATTTCGGTCTACGATGTCGACGAACTCGTCGTATGTCCTAGCGACAGTCCACATAGAAGCGTCGGAATAGGCCAAGCCCAATCCTTTGCTTTCGTTGTGCGCCATCTTGGGCGTTCTTATGTCGTCTAAGAATATATTCATCAGTCTAGGTATATGTCAAGGTATTCGATCATGCAGTAGTCAAGCAATACGGCCTGATACATCAAGTATTCGTACATGTCTAGATTCTTGCAGCTAGAAAGCTGGTCGATAAGGAAGTTGGCGTAGGCCTGTCCTGCGTACGCGATTGCCGATTTGATCTTGTTCTTAATCATGTCTTTTGGGTTTTGTCTTACAAAGATACGGAATAATCTATATCTTAGACAATATGTCTGCTATCTTTTTATCTCGATAGTCTTCTCCAAGATGTATGAGGTATTCTCCGGAATAGGACATCTGCTCGTATCCGTATTCGTAGAGGACTTTGAGGCTGTGAGGCCCCATTATATCGAAGCTCTTGTATCTGCACCATCGGTCTTGGTGCACCGATTTCTTTTTATTGTATTCGCTTGAAAGGAGAAACTCGCTTCTGCAGTAGTCTTCCAGTATCCTTATGTCTGATTTTTCCATCTTCATTGAAATTCGTTTAGGAATCTTCTCTCTACCGGCCTTAGATTGCATACTCCTCCACATCTGCTTATTCTGTCGAGCACGAAGTCTATGTCGAGGTTCTGGTAGATCCATTCGTCCATCTTCTTCTTATATGAGTTCCACCGGAACCTGTTTAGAGGATTTATGTAGGGACGCACTTCTTCTTCGAGAGAGAGGTCGCCAAGCATGATTTCGTCCGAAAGGTCGGCTATGTCGTGCCATATCAGGTTGTTCTCGAGTATGCTCATATACTTCTTCAGGTCTAACGGCGAAAAGACGAGGTATATGGAATACTTCCCGTCTGCGCAGTTGAAGTCGAAGAAGGAATCGGGATTCATAGAAGAGATGGCGAGCTTTTCCTGCTCCGAGAATCTCTCGTAGTCGCGGTCAAGCTCATATGAGCTCTTGTTGAATCTTATCCTGTAGATGCGGTTCATCGGTGGTTATATATTAAAACATGTAACATCATGATATACAATTATAGCATAATTACTTCCTCTTCGTGCTTTCCCAATATCTCGAAATGCTTCCAGTCGTATCCAGAGTTTCTGGATTCTTTTGTAAGAGCGGCGTAGTATATCTCTCCGCCAAGTTCTATCTTTATCACTCTCGGCACTAGGTAGTTCTTTGTATTCTTGAATCTGGCGCAGAGCTTCTCGTTGACGGCTTCTTCTATTATGCCGAAGACATGGCGGTCGAAAGAAGACTTCATCTTCTCCGCCTTCCTAAGCTCTTCTCCTAGCTCGAACCTCTTTTGGTTCTCCAGCAGGAACTCTACCTTCTGGTCTCTCTTGAGAATCTGGTCTTTCGTCGAGAAACACACTTGTCCAGTAGAATAGCACCATCCGAATTCCGCGTCCTTTCTCAAACTATATGAATATGCTTGATCGCCTATATAGAAGTATGCCTTGACGTATCCTTGTTCGTCAGGCTCCAATTCTTCGATTGTCTTGTCGATCATTTCGGAGAAGTCATTCCTTCTCTTGTCGGCTCTTTCTTTGGCCTTATGGTATAGGCTCATCAGCTGCTCGAAGCTCCATTCTTTTGGAGCTCTGTCGAATTTCAATTCAAAATCCCATCTTCTCAAGAAGTTGACTCCCAGATTCTTTCTGTACATATGCTATTTCTTTAGAGCTTCCGCTATCTTTATGTCTCTTTCTATCGCTTCTTTGTTTTGGTGATACCATCCTCGGAAGTCGCAAGCGTAGTAGATGAACTCTTTTATAGATCCGTCCTCGTTCGTCTCGGCGCAGCATGTAGATCCGAACATGAACTTGTTGAAGCTTTCCATCCACTCTTTTGGAATCTCGCTTTCTCTCACGTCTCGGTTCTCTTCGTATATCTCTTTTAGGTTCTTCATCTTTTCCATATAGCGAAGATAGCGATTTCTCGCTATCTTTCCTGTTTTTCTTTTGCTTCTCCTACTCGATAGAATATCATCAGCTCGTCGATCCATCTCTTGATGATGGCGGCTCTCTCATACTCCTCTCTTTCCACTACCAGTCTCAGCCTTCTCTTCAAGAAGACGATGTCGTATGGCAATTCCTCATTCCTCATGGCCCTTTCTTTTTTTAGTCCCAGATGTCGTCGCAGTATCCGTAGTCGTCTGCGTAGTCGCGTCTGTTGTCGTTGACGAAGTTCACGTATTCGTTTTTGTACTCGCCTAAGTCTCCTCCCTCTGAGTAGTCAAGCTCTGGCAAGAACTCAAGCAAGTCGTTTCTCGTGCATTCTGTCTTGTGTCCGCCGTCATTGTAGAAAGCGGTAAGGTTCATTCCGTCCCATTCTGTCGTCAAGAACTCTATCTCCAAAGACACCAAAAGGTCTTCGATAAGCATTCTCTCGTATTCCTTTCTGTCTCTGCACAGGTCTACGCTCTTCACCTTCTTCGTTCCGGCTACGATCTCTACTTTGGATAGATAGCTGTACTTCTTGTCATAGAACCATACGTTTTCGGTTCTTTCGGGCGCTGGCTTTCCCCAAGAGCTCACTCCGCTGCTGTATCTGCCATATCCGTAGTCGTAGTCGTAGTCGTCAGACCATCTTCCGCCCCAGCTTCCGTAAGATTTGTATTCTGTCGTGGAAGGGTCTCTTTCTACTGGAAGAGAATTCCAGTCTATCTTCACGCATGCTTCTGCAAGCTTCTGCAAGTGTTCGATGTCTTGCTGCTCGGAGAAGGTGTGCTCATATCGGTATCCTACAGAGATGTTGGTGCACTCTGGATATATGCTCACGAACTGGATAGAGTCTGTAAGTACTCCTGTGTCGTCGTTCTCGTATTTGAATGTGGCGTCTGCCTCGTTAAGAGCATTTGAAAGCGCGCTTCCGAAAGCGTCTGAGCAGCATCTAGCGCTGCTTTGGTATGTTATGACAGAGCTGTTTCCCTTTCTGTCGAAAGAAATCACTTTGTTGATTCCTGATATCTTGTTGTCTTTCTGGTCTGCGGAGGCCTTTCTCGAGCCTACGCATCCTACCTCTTCGCCTAAGAAGAAGTAGTATAGGCCTGGAACCTGCTTCTCTATCATATAGAGCATGATAGTCACGCCTGCTTTGTCGTCTGCTCCTAATATCGTGGTTCCGTCGGTCTTTATCAGATTCCCTTCGAATACATGCTTTACTGCCGTGTTCGCAGAAGTGGCGGTATCCAAGTGTGCGGTGAACATCGCGTCGCTCTCCCCTATTTTGATGAAAAGATTTCCGTGCGCGTCTTCCTGCAGTCCATCACAAAGAAGAGGAAATACCTCTTTCTCTGTGCCGTGAGGATAAGTGCGGCTAGTCAATTCCAAAAACTTCTCTCTGATGTTCATATCTTTATTTTTTTGTCTTACAAATATACGTACAAAATACTTATCAACAAAATATTTAGGGTCGATATAAATAGATCTTGCCGTTTTTATATATAGTTATATGAACAGGAATACTGATTTGGCTAGCGGAAAGCTTGAAGTTTTCGACAAATTCGACATATCTGCCGCGTCTGGGGAATACAACGCCACCCCTGCGTTTCCGGCCATAGGAAGCGAATACGTCATAGCGATAATGGACCTCGAGAGAGTCGAGAAGCTTACTTCTTTCGTATACGATACTCTTGGGCTTACCACGACTAGGTATCTAAACAGCTTCTACAGGATATCCAGAGACGGAAGCGCCTGGTCAGAATGGCTCGCGCTCAACAGGGACTTCGATACGTTCCCTAAGGTCGATCCGCTTGACAGGCTGCATGTAGAGCTAAAATGGGTAAGGGCAGGAAGCTCTGCCATAGGAACGATAAGGATTCTCGAATACTACGTAGGCGGAGAGCTTCTACGCGACGAGATCACGGACGGAAGCGCAGTGCAGCTTACGCCTGGAAAGGAGTCTATACTGAAAGCTCCTTTCATATACAAGGTATTCTCTCTTTCGGACATAGAAGTTCTTTCTAATTCCGACCTTTCTTCGGTAGACATAAAGTACAGGTTCTCGCAGGATAGCGAGAGGACCTGGTCCAAATGGGAGTCGTTCACCAAAGAGAACATATCTACCGTCAGGATAAACCCGATAAGGTTCTTCCAGGTCGAGTACATGATAAGGAACAATTCTTCTTCGAATATTTCTATACAGGACATAAACCTGATAGGAGACTTCCAGAACGTAAGCAAAGACTATTTCAAAAGCAACCTGATGGGAATCAGGGAATGCTGCCAGTCCAACAAGACTGGATATATGGACGCCAACGGAAACTGGATAGACGGGACCGCGAATTCGGGCGGATTGGGAAACAGCATCAGCGGAGCTTCATGCGCGACAGACGGGACCGGAAGCGCGCTTCCTAAGATGACCAGCGACGAAAAGGCGAGCCTCTACAATCCTTACCAGCAGAATACCGCGATGACTCTTCTGAACAAGCTAAGCACAGACGCTCAGCAGATGCTAGGGCACAAAGTAATCTACTTCGCCACGGATCCAGACAAGAAAGGCCAGGATCACACGATGCATGAATACCAGCTATACAACGTTTCTTGCCAGGGAGATTTGAAGGTTTCTGTAGAAGGAAACAACTTTCCCGACAGCCAGATAGCGATGAACCAGTTCGACCTGTCGCTTTTCGAGGCGATGGAAGTGCATATAACGAAAGAGCAGTTCAAGCAGGTGTTCGGCCCGCAAAGGAGGCCGGCCAAAGAAGACTTCCTATACTTCTGCGACCTCAACAGGATGTATAGCGTAGACCACGCGCAGCAGTTCAGGAACTTCAACAACGCGGCGGTTTACTACAAGCTGCATCTCAAGAAGTACAGCAAGATGGCCAATATCAAGGTCGAATCTCAGGAAGTCAAGAACACGTTGGACAAGCTTACGAAGAACTCTACCATAGACGAGCTTTTCGGAGTAGAGAACGCGCAAGACAAGGCAGCGATAGCCAACAAAGACCAGACGAGAGTGCTCACGAAAGATCCTATAAGGCTGGAATACAATGCAGAGATAGACAAAGAGCTGATAGAGAACTCCTCTACGATAATATCCAAGGCGCACTACGACCTTTCTACGGTGGACTATGGCACTGCTGCCGTTAGATACAAGAACCTGGATCCTATGCTGAAGGTTTCCGACAACATTGGATTCATGATATGGTTCAGCATCAACAACTATGTGATGGACGAAGCCTACTCTTTATTCAGCAACCACGATTCTGCGAATTCCATGGGCTGGAAGGCATCGCTTATGAACGACAAGATATCAGTCACTACCAATGGAAGCACCTACGAATGGCCTCTATTTTCCGGGGCAGGCAACGATACGATAGCGCTCGAAGAATACGTCTGGTACTGCTACGTCTTGAATATAGACCAGAGAGACAGGAAGCTGTCACAGTACATATACAAGAGAGATACAGACGACGAGGAGGTGGCAGGATCGCTGGTCTCTACGATATTGAGGCGAGTATACAGCGACGATGCGGATTTTGTTCCTTTCGAATACACGATGGAGCAAAGCTACTGCCAGCTTCTTGGATCAGACATGAAGGCTACGAACATAAGGCTGTTCGCCGACGTGATTCCAGAATTCATGCACAACAAGATACTCAACCAGTACATATTGGGCGACGACTCGAAGCATCTCGTATTCGCGGACAACGCCACTGCGAGGATATATCTTCCGAACTTCCCTTACAACGAATAGGAAAAGCCAGCTTAGAGCTGGCTTTATTGCTGTTGGTTCTTCTGCGCGTTCTTCATCCTCCACATCTCTAGGTCGCGTTCCATGAATCGCCTGAGCCTCTTCGATATGTTTATGGAATTCTCTTCGCAGAACTTTCTGTATTCCTCTAGAAGCTTCTCTGGAAGCCTCAGCGAGAACATCTTGTCTTTTGCAGGCATTTTGTATATGCTATTTTTACTTATATATACAAAAGCCTATCCTATCTTCTTCTCTACGTATGTGACTGTTTCTCCAGAATCGAATCCCTTCTCGATCAGAAGCGGAAGAGACGATTCTCTGCACCACGCGTATATCGTATATCCGCTGTATTCCTCGTTTACATATTCCCATCTGGTCTCCCAGAGCTTCCTGTATATTCCTTTCCTCCTGTGCGCTTCGTCTACCCATGCGTCAAGGAACTTTATCCTCTCGCCTACCTCTATCATCATGAAGATGTGTCCGATAGCTTCTTTCGTTGCCGAGTCGTACGCTATCCACATCTCTAGGTTCTGCGCGTTCGGCTTCATCCTTACTATCTCGAATTCTATCATGTTTCTATATATTAATATACAAACGAAAAAAGGCGGCCAAACGGCTGCCTTTTCTTTTAATTCCAATGATTCTAAGATTTTTTCTGATTGGCGTACTGCTGGCAGAAAAGCTGCTCTTGCGCTTTCTTCTCATTGACATAGCTGTCGATGTATTCTTCCATAGAGAATCCTTCAGGAAGATCTTCTAGATTCTGTCCGTATTCGTTTTGCAAATCGATGTATAAGTCTTTCATGCGTCCCATAGCTTTTCTTTTTTGTTTGTTTGTCTTACAAATATAGGTATTATTCACAATCTAACCAATTTTATTCCGGCTTTTTCATAGCTATCTTCGGGAGATATAAAAAATATAAGAAAAATATCTATAAAAAAGAAAAGAGGACCATATCGGCCCTCTTTTTTAATTTGGAAATTCCAAATCGTATATTATCGCGTCCAATGCAGCGGCTCTCGTAATTAGAGCCAATAGATGCAGGTCTATTTCTATTCCTTTGTTTTCGTTGCTTTCCATATCCTTTTTTGTTTGTCTTACGAATATAGCAATAAAATCGGAACTCGGCGCTATCCGTAGATTATCTTTCCTGCGTCTATGGAACAAGAGACGTCCATCTCGCAGTACTCCTTTATCTCTTCGATTCTTCCTGAGTGGAAGTATTCGTGCACCAGAGACCCGTCCATCTTCGACTTAGGGCTTGGAACACCAAGCTCGTAACACATCTCTTCGAAAGAGAAGGCGTAGGCGAACTTCTGCTTCCAGTCGTCTGCCATATCTACGATGCGCATCTCCCATGGCTTCTTTTCATAGGGTGCTATCATCTCTGCAGGCTCTATTCCGTATTTGTGAAGCTTGTGAAGCACCCAAGGAATGTCGAAGTAGTTTATCCTGAATCCAGAAAGCTTGAAGCTCTTCTGTCCTATCTTCTTCAATAGCTCGTTGAAGCTGTTCACGATGTCTTTCTCGTCTTCTCCATAGAAGCTCCTTATCTGCTTTTCCCCGGAAGAGTCGATGTATCCGAAAGAGATGCAGACAATCCTGCCATATGTAGACATTATTCCGGACTGGTCAAGATAAGAATCTTCGAGGCCGAACTTCTTGTCCCAGCCCATCCTGGTCCATTTTCCTTCGAAGAGCATGGCTCCTCTCTCGTCGTTCTTCGCGAACTCGTCATAGTCGCGGTACTGTCCCGCTGTCTCGATGTCAAAATGAAACAATTCCATATATTCTGTTTATTTTATGAATTCTTCTACTGCTTCTATTTCTTCTGCAGTCAGCCCAAAATCTTCGTATAGCATCTGGTCGTCCCAGTCTATGGATATGTCCAGCTTTGGCAGCTTGAATATCCCTGTATTGAATCCGCCGGTCTTCTCTTTCGCGATGAAGTATCTGAAAAGCTTCTTCGAATATGCTCTTCTTAGCTTCTCTCCATCTTCTCGAGAATCTATAAATACGGACTCGACCTGCTTTCCTACTATTCCTTCGGTTATGAACATATATCTATCCGGCGAGGCAGGATCGTAGTATCCTCCGCTATAGTTGAATACAAGCTTTAGCTTTCCGTGAGACATCTTGTCTTTGGAGTACAGTATGTTGCTTGCCGAATGATGCAGCTTGTATTTGAAGGTATCGTCTTTGGTGGCAGACGCGATTCCTCTCGCTATAAGAGAGTTTGGCGCAGCCGCTCCGTCTGTGTTCCTGATGTCGGAGAAGAAAGAAAGGCTTGGCCTTCCGCTTACCTTTTCCAATATTGAGAACTTCACTCGCTCTCTTCCGTCTTTGTAGATTATGTCGTCGAATGTCGCAGTCTCCGACGACCCGTCTTCTCTCACTACCTTCGATGGGCCTGTAGGCCTGTTCATATCCAGAAAGTATATGCACACGTTCTCGCCTATTCCTTTTTCGTGGAATACCGAAGATTCGCTGAAGTCTATCTCAGAAAGAAACGGAAGTATTCCCTTTCTCGTCGCCGAAATCCTGTTGCTTAGGCCGTCGCACATCAGCGTCGGGTTTATGAAGCACAGCATGTCGCACATAGTCCTGCATTTTTCCAAAAAGTCTACCCAAAGCTTGTGAGTCTTGGAGTTTGGCCTCTGATAAGGAGGATTGCCTATGATTATGTCGAATCTTTTTACCTTCCAAACGTTCTTCATGTGATAGTCGAATCCGGCGTCGGTGAAAGATCCCCAGTATGAGTTCGTAGTGTATTCGTCTCTCGGATCTACTCCTACCATCCAAAGAAACACGTTTCTGCTCTGTAGCTCGCATGTGTATATCATGTTCTCGACGATATGCCTATATCTCTTCTCGATATCTGGCTCCCATTCGGAAAGGCCGATCATCAGCCTGTATATGACGACGTGCGGAAACGTTCCAGCTCCGTTGCATGGATCGAACCATTTTAGCCACGGATTCGACCATACTCTCTTCGGGAGCTTGTCTAGCATTCTCCTTACGACTCTTATCGGAGTCATTACTTCTCCGAACTTCTTTATCTCGGCTTCTCCGTCCTTTATGAATTTGGACATTATCTTCAGGACGTCTTTGTTATGTTCCTGCTTGTTCGCGCATCCTTTTACGAATGCGTTCATCTTCGCCCAAAGAACGTTGTTTCCGTCTATAAGAGACAATCCTGCCATTCTCTGCCTTTGCTTGTCTAAAGAGCATATGTAGTCGATCAGCTCTCTGTCTTCGCCGTTCTTCTTCAGAATGATGTCGAAAATCAGGCGCTCGAATATCTCCGCGTCGTTAGTCCTTTCGAATTCTCTGTATATTCCAGGCATCGCCTGGGAGTATGTGTTTCCTGTTATGTCTATGCTGTCGCTCATCAGTATCATGTTTCGCTAATATAAGGATAATATTACAATCCTTCTTTAAGAAGCGCAAGCTTGCTCAGCTTGGCGATTCTCTCTTCTTCGTAAAAAGCTTCTACCTTCTCTATATATCGGCCTATGTTAGGGCACTTCTTCTTTATCTCGTTAAGCGCGTCTGGACCTTCTACCGTAGGAAGTCCTGTCGGAGAGCTGGTCGTTAGAATGTCCTCGCTTGGCTTGAAGCCGTAGTCTCTCAGCTCCGTGATGAGGTTGCCGATGTGCTCTTGGCTGTCTGCGTCTTCGTGTATGATGGTAGGAACGATCACCCATGCATAAGGCTTGTTGAACAAGTGAAGGTCATGCACTCCGATCTCTTCGCCTTCTAGCTTCTTGCGATCCTCTATGTCCAGCCTTGCGGCGCGTCCGTATGTCTGAAGGAACTTCGCTTTCAGAAGCGTTCTGAGAGGAAGTATCCCGGTGATTCCAGGAACGTCTATTCCTTCTGCCAATATGTCGTAGTGCAGTATGATTATCTCTTTTGTTCTGTCGGCACCATCTGCCTTCAGCCTGTTGAGGAACTCTCTTCTGGATACCTTTACTCCGTTGATGTTGCTGCCGATCTTGTCGTCGCTCGCCACTGCGTAGATAAGAGTTCCGTTCTTTATGAGCTGCGCGTATTCGACGCTTTCGAAGAATCGCTTGATGTCTGAAGTTCCCTTCACCGTAACGAGCATCTTCGCCTTGGAAAATCCGATGGCATAGCTATGCTGCCTGAAAGACTCGAATATTATCTTGCCCAAGCTTGTTTGGAAGTCGTCGCTGTTGTATCTGATTTCTCCCGTAGAGCTGACGAACATTATTCGAGGCCTAACCATCTTGCCTCTGTCTATCGCGACTCTCGGGGTCATTAGATAGATTGTGTCGCCGTATGACGCCTTGTTGTTCATTCCTCTTCCTGTCGGAGAAGGAGTGTCTCTCGTAGTGGCGGTGAAGAAGTAGCATCTCTTGCTCTTCAATATATGTATGATGTCGTAGAACTGCTCTTGCACGAGATAGTGCGCCTCGTCGTTCACTACTGCTTCTATTTCTTTTTCCGGAATGGCCTCGTCGATTCTTCCTGCGGAGTTGTAGGTAGAGAAGAATATTACAGGAAGATCCTGCTTCTGCGCAGTCTCCGCGAATTCTCTGATATTTGTCGTGGAGGTTCCGCTGGCGAACTCCGCGAACTTGAGCGAGTATCCTTCGCTTTCGTTTGCGTCTTGCCTGATTTTTTCGAGGTCTTGCATGTCCGCTGTCCCTCCAGAGTGGACAGACATATATCTAGCGTCTATTCCGGCCATAGTCAAGAAGGTGTATACCTCTTTCAGAAGCTGGTAGGAAAGCATGATCCTAGGCGCGTTTATTACATATATCTTATGCTTGCCTTTGCTCTTGATGATGCTCAGTGCCAAAAGCGCTGCCTGTATTCGTGTCTTTCCCGTTCCTGTAGGCATGCAGATGATTCCCTTCTTATGCTTTTCGGTCGCCACAAGAGCGTCTTGCTGGTAGTCGTATAGGCTCGTAAGCAGCTTTGTTATCTTCTTCTTTATCGACATATTCGTTTCGTTTGCGTTTGCTAATATAGCTTATTTTTTCAAAATATCCGCGACAAGTGCGCGGCATGCGTTCCAGAACGACAGATTGTCGTCCAACATGGCTCTCAGATGCGTGTAGCCGATGCATATCACTTCGCTGTTGTACATCTCGGCGTCTGTATAGTTGTGAAGACCTTCCGCCGTGGTTATGACGTAGTGCCTCTTCACTTTCCCGTGCTTCTCCAATTCCTGCATCTTCTTGATAGCCTTCTTCTCGCCTATAAGCTCTGCGTTCTTTCTTATCGTCTCGATCTCGGAGCTTATCGTAGAGACTCCGTATCGAGTCTGCGCGCTCGAGAACATGTTGCTAAGGTGGTCTTTGTTGGCAGTAAGAAGCTGCTGGTTGTTTCCTCGGAACTTCACCTGAACGACGCACTTCTCTCCTAATTGGTTTAGGCCGACTCCATCGACTCCTGTGTCGTCTTTTTGGATAGGCTCGTATGAAGTGATACCTAATCTATTGTCGCAAGAATGCGTCTTCAGAAGGACTTCTACAAGAAACTCGAACCCGTCTCCTTTGTATTTGTCGGGGTCGTATCTGTCAGGATCGACAAGAGACTGCTTCTCCAATTTGGAGACGAAAGTCGATATCTTGTTCGTTCCGTCGAAAAGCACTGCTAGGTCGTGTGCCCTTTGGGGAAATCCGTGCTGTATGTCGTTCTTTCCGATAATCATATAATCGTTGTTAGATATTTGTATGTCATGGTCATTTCAGTATATAAGTCCATATGGCGAATATAAGGAATTTTTTCAGATATCCAAAATCTGGTTGATTATATGCTCTCTGATGTCGACAAAATGTTCTTCGAACGCCGCTGGGGTTGTATAGACTTTGCTGCCTCTCTCGTCGAATATGAAGACGTCCTGCTCTCCCATGAATCCGTCGGCGTATGAATAGTTGTATTTGACGCCTTCGTAGAACTTGTATCTGCTTCGGAAAGCCCTCTGCTCTTCGTTCTGCATCGTCTTCACGCAGACACATACTCTGGCTATCTTCCTGTGGCCGCCATACATGAAAGGCAGCTCTTCTACTTTTCTCTTCTTCAGCTTCGCTATCTTCTCGTGGTCGAGAATCCTCGTGTGAAGAATCTTGCGTGCTGCTCGATATTCGTCTGAGAATTCCTGCTCGTCTATGCCTTTGGACCGGGCGAACCTTTCGGGAGAAAATCGCATGGCCTTTTCTATCTCCTTCTTGGAGTCGCCTGTTATCGGAACCTTCTTCAGTCCCTCGATCCAAATGCGATATTCTTCGAGCGTCATGCTATTTATATATGAAAAAAGCCGCCGAGCCTAGCTCAGCAGCTTCAATACCTGCTCTTTTATTCCAGATTGCTTGAGACCTTCCTTCATTCTCTTCGTGTGCACGAAATTTTTCAAGGCCGACAGGTCGAGATCGTCGATGGCGACCCATTTGTCTACCTGCGGATTCTGCGAAAGCCAGTCTTCTATTTCGGCCACTCTCGTGCTTTCCAGCTCGTCCATAGATTTCAGCATGTGGTTTGGAGTAGTCGCGATAGGTGCCTTTTCCACTCCGTATTTGAGGAACATCTCCTGCAATTGCTCCAGCGTGCAGTGCAGCTTCCAGTCTGAAGAGACTATGATTTCCGCGCCGGTCTTCTCCAGTATCTCGTTGAGCACCTTCACTGCCTTCGCGTTGAAGCTGTCCATTCTTACCCAGGCCGGAATGCTCTTGTCGTTGACATAGCCGGGACATTCTGGATTCTGAAGCTTCCACTTCTTTATCTTCTTGTCGCGCCCGCCCCATTCGGTGGATAGGCACATAACTCCGTCGTTGTCTAGGAAAATCGCTTTCATTTTGCTAAGATACGGATTTTTTGCCGTTTTCCAAAATATTCTTTATGGCCTTCACCAGGCCTTTCTTCTTGTTTTTTTTCTTCTTCACATTTCCGGCGTTCCTGAACATTTCCTTGCTCGAATCCAATTTGCCTTCCATTACCTTCTTTGATTTCAATTCCATATATCTCTTTATTTTTTGTCTGTGCTGGCTGGCGCGAAGTCTTTCGGATCGCACCCGACCAGAGGCTTTCCGTCGTGGCGGTATGCCATAGCTATGAACTTCTTTCCGCTCGGCGATTCTATCGCGTGTAGGACGTATAGCTTTCCGTCCTTCTTGTATTTGCATACCGTCATTTCCATATTCTTATTTTTTAACGAAAAAGCCCAGCTCGTATAAACGGGCTGGGCTTTAGCGAATCGTCGATTCCTAAAATCTCAGCCGTTGGGCCACTTCAGTTGTAATTTCTCGATTTCTCTCATAATCGTATGCAAATATATATTAAATTTCCATAAAAAGAAAACCCTCTCTCAGAGAGGGCTTGGGCCAATTCCCGAAGGAATCTCTTTTCGGCTCCACCACCTTGT
>Ga0078894_10002071_pt1 | contig 15069 bp, 10 predicted proteins | sample LauGreSu1BDMLBSD_2_FD_67506 | JGI IMG/M metagenome (GOLD analysis project Ga0078894, IMG submission 67506) | Freshwater lake microbial communities from Lake Michigan, USA - Su13.BD.MLB.SD (version 4) (version 4) | ecosystem: Environmental > Aquatic > Freshwater > Lake | place: Lake Michigan... | reverse complement strand
GGGGGGCAAATGGTGCCCCTTGGGCACTCGACGTCCAATAAGGGTTGATTGCAGGTACCGCAGCCATCGCAGCGACTGTGCCGGCAGTTTTTCCGAGAAACTCACGACGAGAGGATTGGGTCATGTGTAAATATCCTAAAAGTGAAAGAAATACAGAATACTGATTTAGACGTTTGCGACCGATGGTTCCGGGCCTGACGAAGTTCCAGAAACGACCTGTATCATAGCACGCGCCGACTTCGTCTGCTTGCGCCATGACCAGAGCTTGTCCATCAACAGATAGATCACCGGTGTGGTAAAAAGCGTTACGAACTGACTTACGATCAACCCCCCAACGATGGCGATGCCCAGGGGTTGTCGCAATTCAGCCCCATCTCCACGTCCAATTGCCAAAGGAATTCCACCGAGAATCGCAGCCAACGTGGTCATGGTAATCGGGCGAAATCGCCTTAAACACGCTTCGTGGATCGCCTCACGCGGTCCCCAACCCCGTTCTTTTTGCAACGCGATCGCGAAGTCGATCATCATGATCGCATTCTTTTTAACAATACCGATCAACAGTAAAATTCCGATCATGCCGATCACGTTGAAATCAATTTTATAGAGGATCAACGCCAGGATGGCTCCCACTCCTGCCGACGGTAGGGTGGAGAGAATCGTAATCGGGTGGATCAAGCTCTCATAAAGAATTCCCAATACGATGTAGACCGCCACAATCGCCGAAAGAATCAACAATGGCTGATTAGCTAGCGAGTCCTGAAACGCTTGGGCTGTCCCTTGGAAGTTCCCTTGGATACTTCTTGGCATCCCGATTTCATTGCTCACACTTTGAATAATTGGAACAACATCACCTAGCGCGCTACCAGGACTGAGATTAAAGGAGATCGTCGACGACGGGAACAAGCCTGAGTGAGCCACGGAAAGAGAGGTATTGCGTGATTCGATGGCATAGAGATCTTGCAGAGGAACTTGGGAATTGTTCCTTGTGCGTATATAGATGTTCTTGAGCGATTCAGGTCCTTGGGCATACTCTCGATCCAAAGTCATCACAACGCGGCGCTGTGTTAGTGGCAAATAAATCGTCGATACCGGCCGTTGTCCAAAAGCGTCATAAAGCGTGTTGTCGATCGTGGCAATATCAAGTCCAAGAATGGATGCCAAGTCGCGGTGAATGGTCAACCTTGATAATTGTCCTTTGTCTTGCTGATCGGTATTCACATCGGTGATCTCCGAGACTTTTTTCATCGCTGCCATCAACTTGAGCGTCCACTCGTTGAGTTCCTTCAAATCCCCGCCCCGCAATGTGTATTGATACTGAGCACCCGATGGCCTGCCGCCAATTCGAATGTCTTGCGTCGCTTGCATGAACAAGTTTGCTCCGCTAATCCCACCTGTTTTCTTGCGAATCGACATCAAAATCTCATCGATCGATTGCTTGCGCTCCGAAAGGGGTTTCAACGTTACGAACATCCGTCCACTGTTGGTACCCCCACCCCCCGGACCACCTCCACCCGTAGATACCAATACACGATCTATCCCCGGCTCATCACTTACCGCTCTGCCAAATCGCTCGACGAGATCAATCATGGCGGTGAACGAGGTCCCTTGGTCGGCTACGATGTTTCCGACAAGTCGACCGGTGTCTTGTTGGGGGAAAAAACCTTTGGCAATGTTTGTGTAAAGATAGACGTTGAACGCGATGATGAAGCCAAAGACGACCAGTGTCCAACCAGGAAAATCGAGCACGACATCTAGAATCTTGCCATACGCGTGCTCCATCCAATAACGATTCTTCTTTTCGCTGTGCTGCGCCGGTTTGAGCAACACCGCACAGAGCATGGGGGTGGTCGTCAGTGATACCACAAGAGAAATCAGAATAGCGATCGAAAGAGTAACGGCGAACTCTCGAAATAGCATGCCGACAATCCCACGCATCAACAAGATGGGGATGAATACCGCGATCAATGACAACGTTATCGATAGAACGGTAAAGCCGATCTCGCCAGCACCCTTGAGGGCCGCCTCTTTAGGCTTCATCCCCTTTTCTAAATATCGACTGATGTTCTCGGTAACAACGATCGCATCGTCTACCACAAAGCCTGTCGAAATGGTCAGCGCCATCAACGACAAATTATCGAGGCTGTAACCGAACAAATACATAACGCCAAACGTGCCAATCAGTGAAACAGGTACGGCAATCGTCGGAACAATTGTGGCCCGGATGTCCCGCAGGAACAAATAGACCACCACGATCACCAGCAAGACGCTGATCAAGAGTGTTTTCTGGACTTCTTCAAGCGATGCGCGAATGGTCGTCGAACGATCCATTCCGATCCCCAATTCAATGGCAGCAGGTAATTGGGCACGCAATTGGGGCAAGACAGCTTTGATGTTATCGATCGTCTCGATAATGTTTGCGTCGGGCTGACGGAATATCAACACGCTTATCGATGGCCTACCGTCGGTTATCGCATAATTGCGGATGTCCTCGAGTCCATCTTGAACGTTCGCAACATCCCCCAATCGAATGGGCGCACCATTGCGAAATGCGACGACCAATGGTCGGTAATCATCGGCATTCATTAATTGGTCTGTGGTATTTAAAGACCATTGAATATCGTTCTCTTCCAGAAGACCTTTCGGGCGATTCGCATTGGCTGTTCCAATGGCCGCTCGTACATCTTCGAGTCCGATTTGAAGCTGATTGAGTACCGTTGGATTGACTTCGACTCGAACCGCCGGGTTTGCACCCCCCGTCGCAAAGACTTGGCCGACCCCTTCGATCTGCGATAGCTTCTGCTGAACTAGCGTCGAAGCTAACTCATACATCTGCGGCTTCGAGTAAATCTCCGAAACCAATGTCAGCAGCATTATCGGGGAGTCGGCGGGATTCACTTTCCGATACGAAGGGTTATTTGGAAGATTCGCTGGCAGTTGACTTCGCGCTGCATTGATCGCCGCTTGAACCTCCCGCGCCGCTGCATTAACATCGCGATCGAGCTCAAATTGAAGCGTAATCGATGTAGAGCCCAACGTACTCGTCGAGGTCATCTCCGTCACCCCAGCAATCCGACTGAGACTTCTCTCCAGCGGCGTTGCTACCGCCGATGCCATCGTCTCAGGACTTGCTCCTGGCAGATTGGCACTGACCGATAGCGTAGGGAATTCAACTTGAGGGAGCGGAGCGACCGGCAACAGAAAGTAACCGATCAGTCCCGATAAGGTCAGTGCGATCGTCAGCAACATCGTCCCGACGGGCCGATGGATGAAGGGAGCGGAGAAATTTGTACCTGCTCCGATCATTCACTCGCTCCCTGTTTACTAGCATCACCTCCGCCAATTTGCTTCCTCGGCGTTAGTGCATCGAACCATAAGTAGATCACAGGTGTTGTGTAAAGCGTCAGTGCTTGGCTAAGCAGTAAACCTCCGATAATGCAAATGCCCAAAGGTTGCCGCAACTCCGAACCAACACCACCGCTAAAAGCAAGAGGGACCGCACCGAGCAAGGCTGCCATCGTCGTCATGAGAATTGGCCGAAGTCTCAACAGACAAGCGTGAAAAATAGCATCTTCAGCTTTCAATCCCTGAACTCGCTGGGCTTCGAGGGCAAAGTCAATCATCATGATCGCGTTCTTCTTGACGATCCCGATGAGCAAGATAATACCGATGATCGCGATGATCCCTAAATCGATTCGGAAGATAATCAGTGCAAGCAGCGCACCGACTCCTGCCGAGGGAAGTGTTGATAGGATCGTCAGTGGATGCACGTAGCTTTCATACAAAACTCCTAGCACGATGTATACCGTAACTAACGCCGCGAGGATCAGCAGTGGCGTTGTCGCCAAAGACCGTTGGTAAGCTTCCGCTGATCCCTGGAAAGCTCCAACCATGCTCGCCGGAAGTTGTATGTCTTGTGTTGTCGTCTCAACTGCTTCAACCGCTTGGCCAAGCGAAACTCCTGGCGCTACATTGAACGATAATGTCACCACCGGAAATTGACCTTGATGGTTGATCGCTAAAGCTGCGTTCTGGTATTCGATCTTTGTTAACGACTCAAGCGGTGCTGGACGACCTGTGGTCGTTTTCACATACATCGCGCCGATGTCGCTTAACGAATCCCGAAACTCCGGAGCTACCTCAAGTACCACGCGGTACTGATTTAGTTGGGTGAAAATGGTCGAGACTTGCCGCTGCCCAAACGCATTGTAGAGAGCATCATCGATCATCATCGGGGTGACCCCTAATCGTGCTGCTGTATCGCGGTCAATCACCAATTTTGCTTCTCTGCCAAAGACAGACTGATCACTGGCAACATCCCGAAGTTCCGGACGTTCTTTTAGAGCTTTCACTAGTGGAGGGATCCAAGTCGCAAGCTCTTCGGGGTCGGGGCTTTCAATCGCATACTGATACTGCGTACGGGAAACCTTCGACTCGACCGCAAGGTCTTGTACCGGTTGTAGATAAAGCTGAATACCCGATACGTTTTGAGCCTTTTCTGCCAACCTGGCCATGACTTGCTGGATCGACTCGGAACGCTCGTGATGCGGTTTCAAATTAATCTGAATCCGACCGTTATTAGTCGTCAAGTTGGTTCCATCGATACCGATGAAACTCGCTAAGCTTTCAATGGCGGGATCGTTGACCAATGCTGCGTTTAACTCAGCTTGCCTCTGCTGCATCTTAGAGAACGATGTGTCTTGATCCGCTTCGGTAATCCCTAGGATAACGCCAGTGTCTTGGGTGGGAAAAAACCCTTTCGGAATCTGTATGTACAGGAGGATGGTCGCTGCTAAGGTTGCGAGAAAAACAAGCATCGTGAATGTTCGATGTCGCAAAGTCCATCGAAGCGTTGTTTCATAGAAACCCAACAAGATGACGAACAGCCAGCCTTGGGTTCCATGATCGTGCGACGCACCAGCCCCCTTGGGTATGGTCTTCAACAGCAACGCACACATCATCGGTGTGAGAGTCAAAGAAACGATGGCCGACACAAAAATGGTCACACTCAAGGTCACTGCAAATTCCCGGAACAATCGTCCGACAACATCTCCCATGAAAAGCAACGGAATGAGTACCGCAACCAACGATACACTCAATGATATGATCGTAAATCCAATCTCCGATGCACCCTTGAGCGATGCCGAAAGCGGATCCATCCCTTCTTCTACATACCGCATGATATTTTCGATCATTACAATGGCATCGTCGACGACGAATCCTGTAGAGATCGTAAGCGCCATGAGCGTCAGGTTGTTCAAGGTGTATCCCAATAAGTACATGATGCCAAAGGTCCCGACGATCGAAAGCGGAACAGCAGCACTTGGGATAACGGTTGCTCGAAAGCTATGTAAGAACGAATAAATGACTAGAATCACCAACCCAATCGTGAGCAACAATTCGTGTTGAACACTTTCCACCGAAGCGCGAATCGTCGTGGTCCGATCGGTCAATACTTCGACCCGAATGTCGGCGGGTAAAGACTCTTCCAGTTGCGGCAACATCGCTTGTACGCGATCGACTACTTCGATAATGTTAGCGCCGGGTTGTCGCTGAATATTGAGCAGCACAGCCGGTGTTGTATCGCGCCAAGCGGCTTGGCGAATGTTCTCGACGTCATCGATCACATTGGCGACTTCCGCAAGCTTCACCGGAGCGCCATTGCGATAAGCTACAATCAATTCTCGAAACTGCTCTGCTGTAAAGAGCTGATCGTTCGCCCCGATGATCACCGATTGCTTGGGACCATCAAAACTCCCCTTCGCTTGGTTGACATTCGCTGCCACAAGAGCTGTTCGTAAGTCATCGAGTGTTAATCCAACCGCGGAGAGACTTGTCGGGTTCGCTTGTACGCGAATCGCCGGCTTTTGCCCACCTGTTACGCTGACTTGTCCAACCCCTTTGATCTGCGATAACTTCTGCGCAAGACGTGTGTCTGCAAGATCCTGGATGCGGGGTAATGGAATGGTGTCCGATGTCAAGGAAAGGGTAAGTACCGGCGCATCCGCCGGATTGACTTTCGAATAGATCGGTGGATTGGGTAAATCGCGAGGTAGGAAATTTCCAGCGACATTGATGGCTGCTTGGACCTGCTGCACCGCAACGTCAATGTTCAAATCGAGTGAGAACTTCAACGTGACAACCGAACACCCATGCGTGCTCGAACTTGTCATCTGTGACAAGCCTGGAATCTGCCCCAACTGCTTCTCCAACGGCGCAGTGACCGACGATACCATCACCTCCGGGCCTGCTCCAGGATAAAACGTCACGACTTGAATCGTCGGATAATCAACCTGCGGCAATGCAGCGACCGGCAGTTGCCGATAAGCCACCCAACCACTTAGCAAGATAGCGACCATCAACAACGTTGTTGCGATGGGGCGAACAATAAAGAGCTTCGAGATGTTCATTGCGGCTTAGGTCCAGCCCCAGGCAGCGATATCTTTCCCTTGGGTTGCAACTTGTCGGTTCCTTCCGTGACCACACGGTCACCTTCGTTAAGTCCCGTTGCAATCACAGATCGTCCCGCTTCGCTAAATGCCACGGTGACCTTTGCAATGTCTACCGACTCATTATCCGGTTGCACAACATAGACGTACAAGAAGTCTGCTCCACGCTGTATGGCAGACGAAGGAACCACAACGGCGTTGTCCCACAATTTGACCATCAGCCGAATGTTGACGAACTGATTCGGAAACAACGTGTTTTCTTCATTACCAAAGGTTGCTTTCAACCGAAGCGTCCCTGTTGCCGAGTCGACTTGATTGTCGATCGCGGTCAGCACACCTTCCGCGAGCTTGTTCTGAAAACTGCGATCGAATGCGATAACCGGTAAAGCTTTGTTCTGAGCAAGCTGCGATTGCACTCGGGGTATCTCGTCTTGCGGAATAGGGAATAAAACAGAAATTGGTTGCAACTGTGTTATTACCGCAATTCCCAATGGACCGTTGGCTTGGATCATGTTCCCTTGATCGACTTGCCGAAGCCCAACGCGTCCACGTATGGGGGCCGTGATGTTGCAATAAGTAACTTGTAACTCAGCATTCGCAACGGTCGCTCGATCTACATCCACCACCGCCTGCGCTTGCTTGTAGACTGCTTGCAGTTCGTCTCGCTCCTGTTGAGAAAGCGTCGCACCCACCGGAAGGTTCTTTGATCGTTCAAAGTTAAGCCGGGCCAGCTCAAGTGCAGCAAGGTCGCGCTCAAGCTGTCCCCGTGCTTGGCTCAACGCAGCTTCGAATCCGCGCGAATCGATCCTCGCAATTAACTGTCCCTCTTCAACCATCTCCCCTTCCTGAAAGGACACGCCGACAAGCTCGCCGTCGACACGGCTGCGTACCGTGACACTGTTGAATGCAGTGACCGTCCCCAAACAATTCAAGTACTGAGGTATCGCTTCGACTTTCGCCGTCGCAAGCGTCACTAAAGGTGGTCGCGGAGCCGGACGACCACTCGCCGCCGGCCGAATCCAGCCTTCAAGAGCCGGCTCCCAACGCTCGCGCGTCGTGTAAACAACCCCTAGTAAACCGCAAAGCAACAAAAAAGAACCAACCCGATACCAGAGGGGCTTTCTGCCCCCCGGCTCTGCGGGGGGTGAAACCGGTTCAGCGGGTGATGAAGCCAATCGGGTGCCTTCATCAAGATTGGGGGCCGTCGCCATACGCGTGTTTTGGGGGAGGATAGGGTAGGGTGGGGCTGGCAGAACGCCAGTTTCTACGTATTGTAGTCGACTGAAGTGTAGTTCAATGGGAAAACCAGCCACCAAGCTGGCCGGTTCCCTGGGGAAACAAAGCCGATTTCTATGGAGAAATGGATCAAATGCAACGATTTCCACGATTCGAGCTTCCTAACGAATTCGTTACCGCTTTGTCGTCGAAGACACAAAATTCTGCCGGACAAGCAACCGCAGAACTCAATGAAACCGAAATCAGCCCAGCTGATTTACTTGAGAGAACTCAATTCGCGATGGAATTGGCGCGAATCGCCAGCGAAGTCACTCTCGAATATTTTCGAACCGCAGCCTTTCGGGTCGAACGCAAAAATGACCGTTCCCCAGTGACCGCCGCCGATAAAGGAGCAGAGACGAAGGTTCGGCAAGCCATCGCAGATCGCTATCCTTCTGACGCTCTACTCGGCGAGGAATTCGGTTCCGTCGGGGGCCAAAGCCCCTTCGAATGGATTATCGACCCGATCGATGGCACAAAGAGCTTCATCTCCGGCGTACCCCTCTACTCGACCTTGGTTGGCTTGACTCTGAACGGTGCACCTCTGCTCGGTGTGATCGCTATTCCCGCCCTGGGAGAACTGGTCGTCGCTGCCCGCCGATGCGGGGCTTGGTATGGCCAAGGTCATGGCGATCAAGTCGTTCAACTTTCCAGGTGCCATGTCTCATCCGTGGATCGTCTCGAAGACGGACTGTTTTTGACGTCTCAGGTCGACAACTTTGACCGACGAGGAGCGTCAGAGGCTTACAAAGAACTGGAGCGTCAAGCCTATGTCAGCCGCTCGTGGGGAGATGGCTACGGATACTTGTTGGTCGCTACCGGTCGAGCGGAATTGATGGTCGATCCCATCGTGAACCCTTGGGATGTCGCCGCCGTTGCACCGGTAATTATCGAAGCCGGCGGTAGCTTTTCATCTTGGTCGGGCGCGGTTGATTTGCGAGCTGGACATTGTTTCGCAAGCAACACGAAACTCCACCAAGGAGCACTGGAAATCCTTAAACCCTATGCACTAAAACCGATTGTGTAGTCAACTCGGCATACCGGCCCCTGCTTTTCAGCCTCGGATCGCTATCGAGACGAGAATCTCACACCTAGCGAGAATCCCAAACCTAGCGTGAGGCCAAAGCCAAGGCGAGATGCCTACTGCACTCTCCCCAAGTCCCGCAGGCCGGAAATCCACTGATGGAATTCCCTGGTATCTCCCAAATATCTACGGAAATCTGAGCTACACTTTAGATAAACCTGCCGAGTGCACGCATCTTTTCCTTCATCATGACGCTTGATCTTTCGTTACCACAATTAGTTCAGCAGCAAGCGCAGCGGATCGCCGAGTTGGGGAGCCCTGCCGTAGCTGGGCTCTATGATTTGACCAGCCAAAGGCTGGTTCGCTTCGCCACGACCATAACCCGCAATCAGCATGATGCGGAAGACGCGGTGGCGTCGGCATTGCTGAAAATCGTCGCTAACCCTGAGGTCTTTACCCGAGCCACCCATCCATGGCCGTTCTTGCTTCAAGTAGTACGCAACGATGCACTGCAGATCCTTCGCCGAAAAAAGAGATGGGCAACGGCCAAGCTTGTCATAACCAATGCCCTTGCAGATCTGATCTGTCCGAATCGTGTGGATGGTGCAGAAAAGAAAGAGGCCAGTGAGAAAGTTTGGCTAGCTCTGCGACAACTTCCCACCGAACAAGCAGAAGTTGTCGTTTTGAAGATTTGGGAAGAACTGACCTTCCAAGAAATCTCCTGGACATTGGAGATTCCACTGCCGACGGCTGCGAGTCGGTACCGTTACGCGATTGCCAAGTTATCTGAGATTCTAGGTCATCAGATCGAAGACTTAAGCGAATCGCTTGCCGGCGAGCCATCCCACGTCTCTTCAAGTCTCCTATCGAACTGGAGGGAAGAGGTATGAGACCCGAAGATCAGCACCAGCCACATGAACTGACAGCGCTTGAATTGCGAATTCAGCAAGCTGCGGATTTGGTCGTTCCCTCAGACACTCTGCGAGGACGTATTGTCGGCGAAGCGTTGCGGCGTCATCGAGACGAACAAACCGATCGCAAAATTCTTCGTTACGGCTTCACTTTGTTATTAGCAAGCGTGTGTGTGTTGTTTGCCTTCGCAGCACTTGAAAAGCGATTCGACGATCGCCTCAGGCCCGTCACATCGGACGTGTTGTTGCGCCGTGCCGATGAATTGCGTGCAGAAGGTGGCTTAGAACCTGCGGAGTCCCTTGCCTTAGCCTACGATGAGTGGCGAATGCACTTGAAGGCTAGCGGATGGACGACGCAACCGAATGCTCACGGTAGTAACGCGTATAAGCTGTCCGCCAATCCGGAATAGTTTGCTGTAAGCGATAACTCAGATTTCCACTGGCTCTGTTTTCGAGAAGATCTTTCACGTACGATCGAAACTCTTCCTTGGACTGATCGCTGTGATTGAGTAAGAACGCGACCGAGCCCCACGCATCTCGGTATTGCTGATTCGATAGTCGCTTATTCGGATCCCATCGTTCTTGTTCTTCCAAGTTGGCAAACTGACCAAATCGCAATTGCGTGTGAATGAGCTTGGTGTGAACCGGATGCGATTTGATCGCAAAGGATTCGCCAGAACTTGAGCCACTCGGATACTCAAAGTATTCCGCGAGCCCTTCATCAATCCATAAAGGAATGCTTACTCGCTTCGCATGGAGCAACGCATGGGTTGCTTCATGACGAACGTCGACCAACCAATCTGCGTGAAACCAAGTCAAAATCAGTCCGGGACCTTGGTCGCGGATATACATTGAATTCGCTGCGCGAAGACCCGGATAATAGCGATGCAAGTATTCATCGAGCGAGCGGCGCGAATCGAAAACTAAGATGTGAACATTAAGTCCCTTTAGCGTGATCCCTAATTCTTGATTCAACTCGTCGGGTAAACGAAGTACACCTTGAATCTGCGATTCAAGAACTTTTGGCGGCACCAAACTATAGAAATGAAAACCGCTCTCATCAAAGACATAAGGCCAACCCGGCGAGATGTCTTGGTCGCTGCGAGTATCTGTACTGTTGCCGATCAAACTTGCAGAACCTATAGACCCGGTAGAGCCGTTCGGATGTAAGCGAGATTGTAAGGGCGATTGAAGTGGCGATTGCGTTTGTGCATGCCCGATGCAATAGAGTTGGCTCCCGAGAATCAACGCGAGAATGACCAAGCTCCAACGCTGGTTCGGGCGCAATCGCACCATCAGCGAATCGTTCCTTTGGAAGTCGGGTTACCTGCAACCGATGGCCTGAAGTACTCGGCATCTGTTACCGTTTTTAGCGTTCCCGCCAAGACTTCCCAATCGCGAATGCGCTCGTGATCTTGTCGATTAAGCGAATTCTGAACGATCAATCGAGCCACAACTGGTTTGGCAATTACCTGCTTGTTTTCAACTGATTTAGGGTCGCTGAGCTTGGTGTCGCTGAGTCTGGGGTCAGTCAGCCGAATTTCTGACGGCAATTCTTGTTTTGCTCTTAGGTGTTCGTTCAATTGCATGCGGAGCAATGGTGGTTTGTAAGGAGGATAGACCGCATGCAATCGAACTGACCAATCCGCGAATTCGGCGTAGTCATTTGCCATGCTTGGAGCAAACGGCACAACTGTTCGAAACTGGTAGCTCGCCCTCTGACATCTTAAAGTCAGCGTTCCATCTTCACTCATGACCGCCGGCCCGGGACTAGTCCACATCGAGACTTGCTCTTGTGTCATCTGCTCGCGAAGTTCCTCAAGCCGTGACTTAAGTTCACCGAGCTTTATTTTGCATTTTCTTTGGGCCTTCAGATCTGCCACTTGAATCGATTGGTCTTGATAATCAACGATCAGCAAGCGTTGGTTAGTATCGTCCCACTCGATGACTCGGTTCGATAGGAACACCGTTTGCGTCGTGTTGATCGGAGGTTTGGTTTCATCTAAATAGATGTCGGTATCGATCCGAAAAGCGTTTTCCGTCGCGTTGATCGCAGTTCCGTTTCCCAGAGTAGGGCTCCCTATTGGTTTTGAGCCTTGTGCCATACTTGTGGCAATGGGCATTGCGCCGAAGTTTGCCATCAAGAGTGCAATAACATAAACGAACGACGTCACGTGGCCCGTATAGACAGGGCACAAGTTGTGGGTCGCGTACGGGAACTTGTAAAAGTTCATGGGTTAGTCAACCAAGGAGACGATGAAAGGGGCAAACGCATGACTAGGGTTAGCAATCCAATGCACGAACTGTCTTAGATTGCAGTCGCATCCAAAACAGCTTCTTCCACAGGATCCCACTTGTAAAATATTCGAGCTGCTTTCCAAGCCAACAGGCCCAAGTAATGCCCCTGGAACTGGGCTTCCGTGCAGTCGGTAATCGGTTTACCCATACCTGGGTGAATAAATCCACTCAAGTCCTTCGTGAAGACAGGTCTGTTCCCTTGTTCGGGGTCGTACACAGCCAACTTGCAATCACAGTTTCCTTGATACAACGTCGGACCATCCTTGAGCTTCAAATTACTGATGTCGATCGCAATCACATAATCCACTTCTAACTGCCGAGCAATATCGGCATAGTTCCGCCCCTCGAAGGGTTGGTCGTGGAAGGCTCGATTTGCATCTTCTTGCGACGCAAAAGTGATTTTCTTCTTCAGGTTGTTCGAGAGGAAGTTTTTGAAATGCTGCGTCATCACAATGGCTGACGCATCGCTCGTGGAGCTTCCCTCGGATGTCGTAATCACCGCAATGCTTTTGTTTTTCAAGTCGTCGAACTCAGCAGGAGTTCTCGGATCGTGAAGCAATACGACCAAGGATTTGATCAGATTGGTACAACCTGTCGATGCGATCAATCCAGGAAGGAGCGCAAGGGCAACAATGTACGGAAAAACACTGCGACCACGCGGTCGCTCAGAGGTGGTAAGCATCCTTGACTCACTCCTTGAAATCCAATCCTTGGACTACCGGAACACCCCGATACTCCTCGATCTCGAAGTGGCTTATAGCGATTCCTAAGCCTCGATGCCAGATCGAATTCCCAGAGCGAAATCAGACCGCGAATTTCTAAGGGGAATTTACTGGGCGGATTTACTGGAAAGCATATCGGATAGTGGTTCTAGCTTACCGAAACGCTCTCCAAGTAATTCCGAAACACCGGCTCATCGATGTTGCGACCACTAAGCACTAACACGATATCCCCATCCCCCTGCAAATCGACTTCACCGCTCAAAATCGCGGCCGTGGTTATCGCGCCCGATGGCTCCGTCCGCAATCCATGATTTTGATACAGCCAAGCCATAGCTCGCTTCGTCGAGTCATCGCCGCAGACTACCGCCGATCGAACTAAACGCCTAAGAATCGGCCAATTATGTTGCCCGACGTCATAAGAAAGTAACCCATCGCAAATACTCGTCGGCTTGGGTAAGCGTACTCGCTCGCCAAGGGCAAGGGATTGTCGGAAGTCGTCAGCCCCCTGCGGCTCGACCCCAATAATTTTTGCTTCCGGAAACCCATGCGAGATTCCCAACGCATGACCTGCCATTAAACCACCGCCACTGACCGAACAGAAAAAATGCGACAGGTTTCGCCCGTTAGACCGTAACTCATCGACGATTTCTAATCCCCCAACTCCATTCCCCGCGATCACATACGGGTCGTCGTAAGGAGACGCTTGTAATGCATTCTCTTGCTCGGAAATTTCTTTCGTCAAGCGGTCTCGCGTGCCGGTCAAATGGTCTGTCGTGATATCGTAAGTGCGGACTTGTGCACCGAATCGACGGGTGTTCTCAAACTTGATCTTTGGTGCTGATTCCGGCATCACAATGATCACGCGCGAACCGTACCGATAGCCGGCAAAGGATAACCCAGAAGCAAAATTGCCCGAGGAATGGGCCGCCACCGGCCGGCCATCGAGATTGGGAAAGTGCTGACTCATCCAATAAAGTGCACCCATCAACTTGAATGAACCCACCGGTGTCCATCCATAGTCTTTGATCCAAACCCGACGATCGCCTCCAAGTTGCAGTTGGCGTTCTAACGCATAAGATCGAATCAGCGGAGCAGGGGAGATGTGTTGTCGTAAGACTTCACGCGCTCGATACAGTTCGTCAATCGATACGGACTCTGTTTGCATTGTTTTCTTAGGGAGCAATAAAAAGGTTTTGAATCGATTCCAGCGGAACGCAACGACGAAGAATTTGCTCGACGAACTCCGGACGTTTTACCGAATCTGGCTTCGAGCTTCGCGAATTCGCCGAATTTCCCTCCGGCTTCTCTTCCGGTCGAAACATCGGATGGATTCTCGATACCAATCCAACCAACTCTCCATCAGTATTAAATACCCCTGAACCACTGGATCCACCCGAAAACTCTGCGGTTATCTCCATCCAAGTTGTCCGATCTCCTGTCATCGTCGGCTTGACAAACCGACTCACTAATCCAGTGGTAACAACATAGAACTCGTTGTGAGGGTGACTCATGACAATTACTTCAGAAAGCTGACTAGGCCGCCTCTTGGCCAAGGATACCGGTTCGAATTTCGTCGCACTTGCCAAACGAATCAAAGCCACATCCGCACTCTCGGATGCCGCAAGCACCTCCGCAATCGCAAAACATTGGCCCAAGTGATTCATGGCGATCATTCCCTTGATCTTTCCATCTCCTTTGCCTTCTAGGACATGGTAGTTGGTCAACACCAATCCATCTTCATGGATGAGAACTCCTCCCGCGATGTTCCCATGCAAGTTACTGCACCGCCCACAATCGTAAAGATTACCGACCATTACAGAAGCTCGCTTGAGCCGCTCGTGAATCTCACTACGAGGAATCGATTCAAGTTCAGGTAACGCGATTGATTTGCTTGCGGGCGCTCTCCCGATGATTTCATTCATCTCTTGTGCATCGAGAATTCTCTCGTCCCCGATCAGACGACGCCCTCGCATCACAAAGGTATTGTATATGCGGCGATTATCGATAATCCCCGAACACAAGTCGTCAATCGGTTCGTTGCGCTCAAGCAACAGATCGCCCTTGAGTGCCTCATCCTTCGGCTGCTCGTCCTTCGGTTGCGATTCCTGCTGCGTTTCCTCTTGAAGGGTTTGGTCTTGGGATGCGTTGACTTGCGGTGTGTCTGCTTGCGGTGCTTCAACTTGCGGGGTTGCAACCTGCTGGGGTGAAGGAGAATCCTGCCCCTTCGCCAGTTGCCTAAACTCAAACTGTTCCATCCAGAGGTTGCTTAGGATGAACGCTATGCACACAAGTCCGCACCGAAAACCGCTAGAACGTTGGGCCCCGATGACAGACAAGAAATTTTCGCTTGCCAATGACCTGTCGTTTCTAAGTGTCAGAGTTTTCAAGGCCAG
>Ga0078894_10002070_pt1 | contig 15073 bp, 15 predicted proteins | sample LauGreSu1BDMLBSD_2_FD_67506 | JGI IMG/M metagenome (GOLD analysis project Ga0078894, IMG submission 67506) | Freshwater lake microbial communities from Lake Michigan, USA - Su13.BD.MLB.SD (version 4) (version 4) | ecosystem: Environmental > Aquatic > Freshwater > Lake | place: Lake Michigan... | reverse complement strand
ATAAAAATTTTATAATATGGTTCAGAAAGCCTCTATTTTAATGAGTTTCTTAGGATTATGGATTTCTTCATATTTGTCAAATAATCAAGAATTTTTTATAGGATTTACCTTAATTTTATCATTTGGGATACTTCATGGTGCAAATGATTTTCTTTTAATTGAGAAATTAAAATTAAAAGAACAAATAAAGAGTAAACTCCTTTATTTATTATCAATAGTACTTTTTTGTACTTTTTTTTACAATTATCCTAATTTATGTTTTATAAGTTTTATAATTACTAGCAGCTTTCATTTTGGAGAACAACATTACATTGATCTAGAAATCGAAAATGAAAAATATCATTTGTTGTTGAAATTCATTATGGGCTTTTTAATTTTAAGCTTACTATTTGTAAATAATACTATTCCCGTCCTTCAAATCCTAAAAGATATTTCAACTTTGAAGCTAGATGAAAATATCTTATATATAAATTTAATATGCAGTGCATTTATGTTTATTTTATTTATGTCTAAATTAATTTATCAAAAAAAAATTAATCTTGAAAAGATATTTCAATTTTTAATATCAATTATTGTGCTAGTTATTATCTTTAAAACATCTAGCTTAATTTGGGGATTTACAATTTATTTTATTTTTTGGCATTCAATACCATCTATGATTTATCAGATTAAATATATATATAGCGATATAAACTTTAAAAACTTTAAATTATATACTCAAAATGCAATTATATACTGGATTTTAGCGATTATATTTTTATTCTTTTATTTTTTCTATTTTAATAAAACTAGTTTCTTTATAACTGCATTTTTTACATTTATCAGTGCCATTACATTTCCACATACATTTGTAATAGTCAAAATGTTTAAAGCAAAAAATAAGGAAAAAGACTAAAATAAAAAAAGCCCCTTTATAATACAAAGGGGCTTTTATGTGTGGTGTGGGCCGGGATCGAACCGGCGACACAAGGATTTTCAGTCCTTTGCTCTACCAACTGAGCTACCGCACCGTCTCAAAATTGAGAGTGCAAATATAATTGTATTTTTTTAATCCCAAATTATTTTTTTAGGACAGGCATTAGGATCTCTACAGAATCCTTTAATGTAGTAATTTTTGTATCTCTTATCCAAGGATTAAGATATTTCAAAATCTTAAAGGTAGTTCCTCTATTTTTGGCAAAAGTTACCAAATCATTATTAGGCAAATACAGCATTACTTTTTCAGCATCAATAATAGGATACAAATCTTCTTTGTTGTAATAATAACCGTATATAGAGGGATTTTTATGAATTTCTTTTAACGCTACAATTCTAAATACATAACGTGCCGTTTCTTGATTGAGCCATAGATTGAAATAGCTCGATTCTTGTTGTTCTTCCATTTTTCGAATAATTCCAGCCTTTCCCATGTTGTATCCAGCCGCCACACCACACCATGTACTAATTTGATTTTTACCTTCTAGCAAATACATGCAAGCTGCTCTTGTTGCTTTTTCTATATGATATCGCTCATCTATTTCATCATTCACTAACAAGCCATAATTAGAGGCGGTTCCTTTCATAAATTGCCATTTACCTGCGGCACCTGCATTAGAAGTTACATCGCGCATACCACTTTCGGCTAATGCTAAATATTTAAAATCATCGGGGACCCCATATTCTCTTAAAATGGGTTCAATTTGTGGGAAGTATTTATCCGCCAATTTCAAACTTAAAAGCATATTGCTCTGCCAATAGGTATTTACAAGTAATTCTCTATCCATGCGTTCATATACTTCTGGATCTTCCATAGGAATACGTTCACCAGCAAAACTAAACTCCACATTACGACAAGTAGGAATAATAACTTGTTTGATACATTTATTTACTTCCTCTTTTGTAGAAAATCCAAAGGCTAATATTGTAGCACACAAAAGATTTAGGCTAAATAGCCATTTGATATATTTTACAGGAAGAATTTGGCCCATTTATTAACTATTTTATGCAATAATAATGCATAAATGCAAATCTTTTATCTATTTTTTTTAATAAAAAAATGATATAAAAAAAATATGCTATTGAATTTCAAGCATTTAATCATATCAAATGACAAAAAAATTGTTAATTGTTAAATAAATTGTTTAAAATTGTTTTTTTTTCTTTTCCACGCAAAAAAATAATATAATTTCGCAACGTTAATTACAACAAATTAAAATATCAGCTATGTCCTCCAATTATAAATTTAGAAGTCTTAAAATTTATACCTCTAATGAGTGGCTATACGAAAGTAAAAAGTATAGGCAAGTATTTGATGCTGGAGAAGTTAAACATATATATGTTGAACTTGCTTTTTTCAATAAAAAATTTGATGAGCAAGAATGGAATACCAATATAAACTTAAAAGCATTCTCAATTACAAATACACGTTCAGAATTATGTAATATTCATGTAAACAGGACTATCAAACCCGATGAAAATATTGTATATGTTCGAGAAGGATGGGGACAAGAGACTATTGGTTCTTATTGGAAGGAAGGCGAATATCTTTGGGAGGCCTATATTGATGATGAAATGGTTTCTAGTAGCTATTTTTATGTATATGATGTGGGAGTAGTAACCCCTCAGGAAAATAACTATTTTTTCATATCAGATGCCAATCTTTATGAAGGTCCCGATGTGAATTTACCTATTCACGAACGAAAATATTTAGTAGAATTTGATTATAGAAACACACGATTTGTGTGGGTAGAATGTGAAATTGAAAATTTGCTTCAAAAAGACTGGATGTGCGAACTTCAATTCAATTTTTATAATGATGCGCACCAGCTCAAAGGATCAAGTACTCGCATGGGTCGAGTTACCTCAGCGGGGAATCTTATTATGGAGACAGGCTGGGGAAGCGACAGTAAAGGGACATGGTTTGAAGATGATTTCACAGTTGAAATCCTATTCATGGATACGCTCATAGCTGTAATTCCTTTTAAAATGGGTGAAAACATGATAGAAGGAGAATCCAATTTAATTACAGTTAATTCTGAAATGTTTCATGAATTACCTGCGATTCATAATCCAATCCCAGAAGCTGATATCAAATCATTAGATGAACTTATCAATGAAATGGATAATTTGATAGGGCTGGAAAATGTAAAACAAGAGGTAAAAGACTATGTTCAGTATCTTAATTTCTTATTATTGCGAAAAGAAAAAGGATACGACGACAATTCAAATATCAGCCTGCACTCTGTATTTATGGGAAATCCTGGGACTGGAAAAACTACTGTTGCCCGATTATTGGGAAAAATATTCCATAAAATGGGATTTTTGAGCAAAGGACATATTCACGAAGTAGACAGAGCCGACTTAGTAGCAGAATATATAGGTCAAACGGCACCAAAAGTAAAAGAGGCTATAGATAATGCACGGGGAGGAATCTTGTTTATTGATGAAGCGTATGCACTTTATCGTTCAGGAGAAGATAGCAAGGATTTTGGGCGTGAAGTAATCGAAATCGTGTTGAAAGAAATGAGTGATGGCAAAGGCGATTTGGCAGTATTTGTGGCTGGATATCCAAAAGAGATGGAGGTATTTATAGATTCTAATCCTGGTCTTAAATCACGTTTCAGTCATTATTATAATTTCAATGACTATACACCACAAGAATTGGATGAAATTGCACATTTGGAATTTAATAAGCATAAACTAAATATTACCAATGAAGGGAAAAATTTACTCTCCAAAAAATTGATAGACGCTTATAGAAGCCGAACTCGATCTTTTGGGAATGCTAGAGAAGTAATTAGAATTGTAAATGAAGCCAAAATGAATATGGGGCTACGTTTGATGAAAAATGAAAATGTTAAAGAATTACCTGCAGAAAAGTTTAGTGAAATCATAGAAGACGATATCCGTGAAGTATTCGAAGACAGCAAAAAGAAAAGACCAAATATTCCTATTGATCAAGATTTGCTCAAAGATAGTTTGGCAGAATTAGATGCATTAACTGGATTGTCCAATGTAAAAAAAGAAATCAATGATCTTATAAAATTGGTAAGATACTACCAAGAAGAAGGAAAAGATGTTTTAAACAAGTTCTCACTTCATTCGGTATTTACAGGAAATCCAGGAACTGGGAAAACTACCGTTGCAAGAATTGTAGCTAAAATTTTCAAGGCCCTAGGAATACTTGAACGAGGGGATATTGTTGAATGCGATAGAGAAAAATTGGTAGGAGCATTTGTAGGACAAACGGCCATCAAAACCAATGAAATGATAGACAAAGCAAAAGGTGGCGTGCTATTTATAGACGAAGCTTATGCATTATCATCAGGTAGTCCGGGCGATTTTGGACACGAGGCTATCGATACCGTTTTGAAACGTATGGAAGATATGCGTGGCGAATTGATTGTAATTGTAGCAGGCTATACCGATAGGATGCAAACATTCTTAGAAAGTAATCCGGGGCTGCGTTCTCGTTTTGATAGAAAATTTGAATTTGAAGACTATTCAGGCGAAGAATTGATGAAAATTTTTGGCGAAATGCTCAAAAATGAAGAACTCACTATGGACAAAAAATGTACTGAGTTTATGGAGCCTTATTTTAAAGAATTGGTGCGTCAAAAATCTAAATATTTTGGGAATGCACGTGCTGTCCGTAAGATAATGGAGACTGCGGTGAAGAATCAGCATTTGAGATTGGCTGAAATGGCCCTTGAAAAACGTACAGACAAAATGCGAAAAACATTGACCTTAGAAGATGTAAAACATTTTGACCCTACAAAAGATGAATTTTTGGAAAGTGGAAAGGGCGTTAGAATAGGTTTTTAAACATAAAATTAAAGCAATGAATATACAAATGGTTGACACCAAGACACAGTTCTTGGCAATTAAAGAAGAAATTTACTATGGATTTGAAGAAGTATTTGAATCTGCTGCATACATTAATGGGAAACAAGTAAAAGAATTTGCCCAAAACTTGAAAGATTTCACTGGTGCAAAATATGCCATTCCTTGTGCCAATGGTACCGATGCTATCCAAATTGCTTTAATGGCATTGGGTCTTCAACCAGGCGATGAAGTTATCGTACCTACTTGGACGTATGTAGCTACAGCAGAAGTCATTGCTTTGCTGCATTTAAAACCTATTTTTGTGGATGCTTGTCCCAAATCATTCAATATTGATGTGACCAAAATTGAAGCGAGCATTACGCCAAAAACAAAGGCGATAGTTCCTGTACATTTATATGGGCAAATGTGTGATATGGAGGCAATTATGAATATTGCTACAAAACATAATTTGTATGTAGTAGAAGATACCGCACAAGCTATTGGCTCAATGTATACTTTTTCTGATAGAACTCAAAAAATGGCGGGTACGATTGGACATATTGGAACGACTTCGTTTTATCCCTCCAAAAATTTGGGTGCTTATGGCGATGGCGGTGCAATTTTTACAAATGACGACCATTTGGCCAAACAATTAGATGCTATCTGCAATCACGGACAACTCAATGAAAAATATTATCACGATATTGTAGGATGTAATAGCCGTTTGGATACATTGCAAGCTGTAATATTAAATGCTAAAATCAAACGACTAAAAAGCTATGAAGAAGCTCGAGTTCAAGTAGCTAATGTTTATGATTCAGCATTTGAACATCAGCAAGGATTAATTACCCCATTTCGATCATCTAATTCTACTCACGTATTTCACCAATATACTTTGCGTGTGATCGATGGCAAAAGAGATGCGCTAAAACACTTTTTACAAGAAAAAGGCATTCCTTCTATGATTTATTATCCATTGCCTTTACATTTCCAAAAAGCGTATAGCCAAAATTTAAACCCAGGAATGGATTTATCCGTTTCCGAATTATTAGCAAAAGAAGTTTTGTCTTTACCTATACATACTGAAATGGACGAAGTGCAGTTAAAATTCATTACTGAAACAGTATTATCTTTTTTTAAATAAAAAATTATGTCAAAAAACTATTTTGTACACGAATCTTCTTATGTAGACGAGCCTTGTGAAATTGGAGAAGGAACCAAGATTTGGCATTTTAGCCATATTATGTCTAATTCTAAAATTGGTGAACGATGCAATATTGGACAAAATGTAGTGATAAGCCCCGATGTAATATTGGGAAATAATGTAAAAATTCAAAACAATGTCTCTATTTATACCGGAGTAATCTGCGAAGATGATGTTTTTCTAGGCCCTTCGTGTGTATTTACCAATGTAATCAATCCACGAAGTGCGGTAAATAGAAAAGAAGAATACGCCAAAACTCTTATAAAAAAAGGCGCTTCGATAGGTGCTAATGCTACGATTGTATGTGGCGTTACGTTAGGAAAATACTGTTTTGTAGGTGCTGGAAGTGTGGTGACAAAAGACGTACCTCCTTTCGCCTTGGTTGTAGGAAATCCTGCTGTTCACAAGGGATGGTATAGCGAAAAAGGATTTAGACTTCAATTTGACGAAAGTGGCACGGCACAATGCGAGAGTGGCGATGTTTATGAGCTTAAATCGGGCGAAGTATCCAAAAAAGCATAATTTAAAATGTCTACGCCAAACGTTTCAATACAAATTCCCTGCTTTCAAGCGGAAAAATTTATTGAAAAAACAATTTCTACGGCATTGGCACAAACTTATTCCAATCTCCAAATTACGGTTTTGGATGATGCTTCTAAAGACAATACTTTTACAATTTGCAATCAATTTAAAGCATCTCATTTAAAAATTTATCGAAACGAAACCAATTTAGGAAGAGTCCAAAATTATCAAAAAGCATTTGAATTATCGAAAAACAGCGATTGGTTTGCAAATCTTGATGGCGATGATTTTTATATAAATAATCAATGGATAGGAGAAGCCATAGATGCTATCCAATTATCCAAATCCAAAGATATTTTGCTCTATCAAGGGTCCATGAACAAAATAGAACAATTAATCCCAAAAAGTATTGAACAAATTGATTCGTTTCATTACGTAGTTTCGGGATATGATTATATTCAGCACTGTATAAAGGAATACGCTTTTTTTCATTTAGCCTGTCTTTTTAATACTCATATAGCCAAAACAATCTCGCCTTACATAGACGAAAATTTATATACTGATTTTTTTACAGCCATGCGAATTGCTGCAAAAGGAAATGTCATTATTTCAAATAAAAATATCGGCATTTGGAATCAGCATATTCAAAATGAATCCGCAAAGCGATTTGAATCCGAAGAACAAAAAAAAATACAAAATTCTTTTTATCAATTATTTGAATATTTAGAAGAGAATTTTGATGGAAATCAAATCAATTTGATAATAAAAACATACGAAAATCGCATGGAAAAAGAACGCGTAATTAGAGAATTTCATCGCTCATCTACTATTTCCTTTCTTTTATTTATGTTAAATAATCATAAGTTAATTGCAAAATACGGAAAATGGATTATAAAGAGATTCATTTACATTAAAATTTAATTATCTTTGCATAACAAATTGATAAAAAAATTAATAAAATGAAAAAACAACTTTTAGGATTATTTATAGCTACACTATTTATATCTACATTCACTTCTTGTGGATATAATGAAATGGTAAACAAAGGCGAAGCCGTAAAAAAACAATGGGCAAACGTAGAAAGTTCGTATCAAAGGAGATCCGATTTGATTGGAAATTTGGTAAACACAGTAAAAGGCGAAGCTAACTTTGAGCAAAAAACGCTTGTAGACATTGCCAATGCAAGAGCCAATGCTACAAAAATGACGATTGACCCTTCAAAAGCTACTCCTGAACAATTAATGCAGTATCAAGAAGCTCAAGGACAGTTTGGACAAGCTATTGGAAGATTATTAAGTATATCCGAAAACTATCCAAATCTAAAGGCAAATAGCGCTTTTCAAGATTTAAGAATTCAATTGGAAGGTACTGAAAATAGAATCAATACTGAAAGAAATAGATATAACGAAATGGTAGGCGACTACAATTCTTTTATCAAATCTATTCCTCAATCATTCTTTGCGGGAAGTTTTGGATTTACAGAAAAACCTTATTTTCAAAGCGACAAAGAAGCAGCAAAAGCGCCAAAAGTTCAATTTTAATAACCAGAACGCATGGCCAAGTTTCTAACAAAGGAAGAGAAAAAAGCACTTGTAACCTGTATTTCGGAGACAGAAATGTTGACCGAAGGCGAAATTAAAGTTCATTTAGAAGAAAAATGTATTGGAGCAGTAAATCTTCGTGCTTTTGAAATTTTTCAAGGGTTAGAATTGTATAAGACAAAAAATAGGATTGGAGTTCTAATTTATGTAGCTGTAAAAGATCAAAAAATTGCTATCATTGGAGATGAAGGGATTCACAAGGTTGTTCCAGATAATTTTTGGGATTCTACATTAGACGGGATTATATCTTATTTAAAAAAAGGGGATAACTTAAGCGCTTTGGAATATGGCATCAAAGAAGTAGGCAGAAAATTACAAGAATTTTTTCCAAGTACCGATGATAATAAAAATGAATTGAGCAACGAATTAAGTATAGCAGATGACTTTGAGAATTAAGAATTATCTTTTTTTACTTTTGAGTATTTGCAGCTATGTGAATGCAATGGCACTGCCTATTCCCGAAAAACCAAATCCCGCTCGATTTGTCAATGATTTTGCAAAACTCTATTCAGCAGATGAAAACATTCAATTAGAGCAAATGCTCAAGGCCTATTTTGATAGTACTTCTACGCAAATAGTAGTAGTAACCTCGCCAAGCTTGGAAGGATATGAAATATCACAAGTAGCTACCGAAATTGGAGAAAAATGGGGCGTGGGACAAAAAGACAATGATAATGGATTGATTATATTGATAGCACCACAAGAGCGCAAGGTAAATATTAGTACAGGGTATGGCATGCAAGAAAAATTACCCGACTTGCTGTGCAATAAGATTATCAAAACCTATATGAAGCCTGAGTTCAAGCAAAGAAATTACTTCAATGGAACGACGCTAGGACTCGAAGCCATATTTCAGATTATGAATGGCACCTATGAAAATCATTTAGATAAGGATACACAAGAAATTTCTTCTAAAACAATTATAATGCTTTTCATTATTTTTGCAGTATTTTTATACGTCATTTCCAAATTTGGCCAAAAATATGGCAGTGAAACTATTTCAGGAGGTGGCTATAGAAGGAATAGACATGATGACTTCTTTGGCGGACTTGGTGGCGGATTAGGAGGAGGATTCTTTGGGGGTGGATTTGGAAGTGGAGGCGGAAGCTCATCAGGCGGAGGATTCGATTTCGGAGGCGGAAGTTTTGGTGGAGGCGGAAGCAGTGGAAGTTGGTAAAAAATTATAATTATAGGGGGCATTAGCTCAGTTGGCTAGAGCGCTACACTGGCAGTGTAGAGGTCAACGGTTCGAATCCGTTATGCTCCACAAAAATTTAACTATGGGTTCTTTTGTCCCAATTGAAATTATATCAATAGCTACGAGCTTTTCCAATAGAAATGGCTACAGTGTGGTTATGAAAGAGATTGGTGGCAATAAAAGATTACAGATGATAGTAGGTGTAGCTGAGGCTCAATCTATAGTTGTCTCTATGGAGAAAATAATAACGTCTCGTCCGATGACACATCATTTTCTTGAGAATATAATTTCAGAATATAGTATTTCATTAAAAAATATTCTTATTCATAAATATGAAGAAGGCGTTTATTTTGCAAATGCAATATTTGACGATGGATTTGGAAATGTAAAAGCCATTGATTGTAGACCTAGCGATGCTATTTGTATTGCATTACGCATGGATAAACCGATTCTAGTGGAAGACAGTTTATTTGAATTGTCAAATGAAAAACCTGTGATAAATTCTTCTTATAATTCATCTCCTAAAGGATATGAAAACTTATCCATTACCCAGCTTCAATTATTATTAACAAAGGCCCTAGAATCTGAAGATTTTGAAACGGCCAGTTTAATTCAAGAAGAAATAAAAAAAAGGTAACGATTTCTTTATAAGTGATATTGAAAATGCTAATTATTTGTATATTTTTAAAAATGAAATAAAAAGCTTTTATCTCATAGTTTGTATTGTTATTTTCTAGCTAATTTTACTCCACCTTCTGGAATCTTTTTTAATCCGTTCAAGTAAAAATTTTAGGTATTTGTATTTTTCCAGCTGAAGCATAGGATCTTCATGAACAATTTCTTGAGAAATACGCTGTGCTAATGATAAAATATCGCCGTCTTCAGCTATACTAGCAAGTTTTAATTGTATATCGCCACTCTGTCTAGTTCCTGAGATATCTCCCGGTCCTCGCATTTTTAAATCTGCTTCCGCAATGACAAAACCATCGCTTGAATCGGTCATGATTTGCATGCGTTTTCTACCATCAAGATTGAGGTTGAAATCCGTAAGGAGAAAACAAAATGACTGATCACCTCCACGGCCAACTCGTCCACGAAGTTGATGTAACTGCGACAATCCAAAACGCTCTGCATTTACAATTACCATTACAGTAGCATTTGGCACGTTTACGCCCACTTCTATCACGGTAGTCGCTACTAAAATTTGAGTTTCCCCAGCTGCAAAACGAGCCATTTGCTCATTTTTTTCATCATTTTTCATCTTGCCATGAAGCATACCAGCGCTATATTTTGGCTCTGGAAATTCGCGTTGTATTTCTTCAAATCCATCTATAAGATTTTTTAAATCTATTTTTTCACTTTCTTCTATCAATGGAAAAACCATATATACTTGATAGCCTTTAGCTATTTCTTCTTTTAAAAAATGAAATAATTGAGCTTTTTTATTAAAAAATACATGCTTTGTAGCAATGGGCTTTCGGCCTGGAGGTAATTGATCAATAACAGAATAGTCTAGATCGCCATAGAGCGTCATCGCTAAGGTGCGAGGAATTGGAGTAGCGGTCATAACTAATACATGTGGAGGCAGTTCATTTTTTGCCCATAGTTTTGCTCGCTGTGCTACCCCAAAACGATGTTGTTCGTCAATCACTACTAATCCTAAATTTTTAAATACTACTGTAGGCTCAATCAAAGCATGGGTACCTATTAATACATCAATTTTTCCATGCAATAAATCATCCAAAAGTCCTTTTTTATTTTTTGCAGTTGTACTTCCCGTAAGTAAAACAACATTTAAGTTTAATGGCTTTAACAATTCCAATATCCCATCAAAATGTTGTTTTGCCAGGATTTCTGTAGGTGCCATCAAACAAGATTGAAATCCATTATTGATAGCCATAAGCATAGACATCAATGCCACAATAGTCTTGCCACTTCCTACATCGCCTTGAATAAGTCTATTCATTTGTCTTCCCGAAACTACATCTTTTCGTACATCTTTCAAAACTCTTTTTTGAGCATCGGTTAGATGAAAAGGCAAACAATTGTTGTAAAATGAATTAAAAACGGTGTCTATTTTCTCAAATACAAAACCTCTTTGTATTGTTTTTCTAGTATGAAGACTCTGTTGTAATTGAATTTGAATTTGGAAAAATTCTTCAAATTTTATTCTGCGTTGCGATTGTGCTATTTCTTGTAAGTTTTTGGGGAAATGAATTTGTAGGATAGAAGTAGGAATAGAATTCATTTGCTCACGTTTTAAAATTTCCGCAGGAAGATATTCAAAAAGCGCTCCTTTATCCAACCATTGAAAAACGTATTTGATAAGCTTACTAATCCCATTGCTGTCCAATCCTTTTTTTTTCATTGATTCTGAGGTATTATACACGGGCTGAAAACCCGAGATATCGACTTTAGAAATATCGTCTATTTGCTTAATTTCGGGATGGGTAATGCTAAAATTTCGGCCAAATTTTTGTGGTTTGCCAAAAATCAAGTACTTTTTGCCTGTAAGCAAATTTTTTCGATGCCATTCAATGCCTTGAAACCAAACCAATTGCATTTCCCCACTAGGGTCTTCAAAATTTGCAACGAGCCTTTTTTTAGCCCCTTCTCCTTCTATTCGTAGATCTTCAATTTTTCCATAGAGTTGAATGTAAGCAATTTGTTCTGTTACTTCACGGATTTGATAAATTTTCGATTTATCAATGTATCGAAAGGGATAATGGGAGATGAGGTCTTGTACAAAAAAAACACCAAGATTTTTTTTTAATAAATCAGCTTTGAGAGGCAAAATTCCCGGAATATGTTCTACAGGTGTGTTTAGTTGAATACCCATTAGACAAAAATAGATATTTTTTCAACTATACTTACAAAAAAATTATTCTATATAAGCTTTCAACTGATATTTGCCCACCGAGCTAGAATCTGTAAACACAGGATCTAACTTCAATATTGTTTTAAATCGAACGTTTTTTTTACAGGTTTCTATATACGAAAGACTGTCTGAAACATGAACAAAAGATTTGACATTAGTCACTTTTTCGGCATTCATTCGAGCATGAGTCCAGATTTCTTTTTGGATATCCAATACTACATTGTCTTCATTTGAAAAAAGTTCAAACTGTATTTGCTTACCCGAATCGCAGTTAAAAACATACTCTTTTGTCCCTCCAAATCCTATAACACCTTGATACTGAAATGATGGGCTATTGCCTCCTTCTTTCATCATAGCTTCTACTTCTGCTACGGACAATTCCTTTGGAGCATTGATATCTTTAGGTGCAATTTCTACTGGTAAATTTTGCTCATTTTTTTTTTCCTCCTCACACGAAAATATAAAAAATATAAAAAAGAAAATAGCGAGCTGTTGTTTCATCTTAAATTTAATGGGTAATTATATAATTTGATAGATTTCTTTCAAATTTCTTCCATAGCCATCGTAATCGAGGCCATATCCTACAATAAATTTATTGGGAATTTCAAATCCTATATAGTCCAAAACATAATTATGCTCAAAGGCTTCGGGCTTGTGCAAAAGTGTAGTAAAAGCCAATGAAGCAGGATTCATTTTTTCTAGTTCCTCCTTTATATAATGAAGTGTATGCCCCGTATCTACTATATCTTCAATTACTATGACGTCACGCCCTTCAATACTTTTACTCAGCCCTATCATTTCTCTTATTATACCTGTAGAAGATGTCCCTTCATATGATTTCACTTTCATGAATTCAATTTCACATTCTAATTTTACATTTTTAATCAAATCGGAAGCATACATAAAAGATCCATTAAGAATAGCAATAAAAAATGGATTTCTATCTTTATAATCACGCTCAATTTTTTTTGATAGTTCAAATACACGGCTTTCTATTTCCTTATCGGACAAATAGGGTTTAAAGGTCTTATCTAATAATTTTACTTCCATTATACAAGGTATATATTTTTTATTTTTAACTTATGGGATTCAAAGCTATACTATAGATTTTATATGAATTAATATCTCGCTCATAGAAAAATTTATCCAAGATACCATAAATATTTTTAGCACGAAAATAAGATGTATGAAGTTTATTTTGGCCTACTTTTACCCATTGAATCGTATAACTATCTTCGTTTTGATAATGTTTTTCTATATATTCAAGCATTTTGTTCAACGCTTCAATTTTGTCTATTGCTTTGAGCGAATGAAATAAAAAAGACTGCTGGTGATTAGGATTAATAGTAATCAAATCAAATGTTGTAATTCCGTCAATTTGACGGAAATTAAAGATTAATTGACTTTCTTTTAATCCTAAAAAATTAGCAATTTTTTGTTCAATTTGCATCAATTACATTTTAGTAATAATCTCATCTACGATACCGTATTCTATAGCTTCTTTGGCGTCCATCCAATAATCTCTATCAAAATCTTTCAAGATTTTTTCTACAGGTTGGCCACAATTATCCGCTAATATTTTAGCTAATAAAGCTCTTGTTTTTACAATTTGTTTTGCCGTAATCTCCAATTCAATAGCTTGTCCCTGAACACCTCCTATTGAAGGTTGATGAATCATTACACGACCATTTTCGAAGATTTTTCGTTTGCCTTTGGTCCCATGGCTCAATATCATGCTCCCCATAGATGCCGCCAATCCCATGCAAATTGTATTGACAGGCGACTGAATCATTTTCATGATATCCAATAAAGCTAACCCCGCAGTAACACTCCCCCCTGGACTACTTAAAAATAAATTTATCTCTTTTCCAGGTTCATGCGCATCTAAAAAAAGAATTTTTCCAATTACTTTTTCCATGCTTTTATCGTCCACAGGCCCCCAGAAATAGACTCTACGTTGTTCCAAGTAGATTTCTTCCATACGCTTCGTCATCATCGTGCCATTGTCTTTTCCTTCTTTTTCTTCTTTTTCGTCTTCGTTATTTAAAAACGTATACTGATTTATCATGATGTAGCTTCTGATTTTTAAAATTATTTTTCTAAATTTTGCAAATTTACTTCAATTATTATTTATCGGCCTTTAAAAAATAAAATATACTTGTTCTTTTTTAATTTCATTTTTTTATAAAAATTTGTTTTCTAAATTTCACTACTTTTGTCAAATGAAATATTTATATTTTTTTTCATTTTTATTAGGAATTTCAATTTTGTTTTATAGCTTTGAAAATACTTCCGAAAAGCTCCCTTCCAGTAAAGAAGAGCTCGGAAAGCGTTTGTTTTTTGAAAAAAAATTATCGCGCGATAATTCTATCAGTTGCGCTACCTGTCATATTCCAGATTTTGCATTTTCAGATACACTAGATTTTAGTATAGGTGTGGGGGGTAGAAAAAGTAAGCGAAATACTCCTTCTGCAATGAATATGGCTTCAAGAGAGCTTTTTTTCTTTGATGGACGTGCGGCCACTTTGGAAATTCAGGCTACATTTCCCATTCAAGACCACAACGAAATGGATATCAATATAGACAAGGCCGTATCTAAGATAGCGCAAGATAAGTTTTACCAAAAAGCATTCAAAAAAATTTATAAAAAAAGCCCTAATAAAGCATATATTCTCAGTGCAATAGCAGATTATGAGCGCAGTTTGGAAAGTTCGAGTCCTTTTGACGACTATATAAATGGAGATATAAACGCTATAAGTGAATCGGCAAAGCGCGGGCATAAAGTATTCATGAATCCAAAAAACAAGTGCTTTGACTGTCATTTTACACCTGATTTTACAGGAGATGAATTTAAAAATATTGGACTA
>Ga0078894_10002067_pt1 | contig 15092 bp, 18 predicted proteins | sample LauGreSu1BDMLBSD_2_FD_67506 | JGI IMG/M metagenome (GOLD analysis project Ga0078894, IMG submission 67506) | Freshwater lake microbial communities from Lake Michigan, USA - Su13.BD.MLB.SD (version 4) (version 4) | ecosystem: Environmental > Aquatic > Freshwater > Lake | place: Lake Michigan... | reverse complement strand
TAGAATTAAAAACATTCAAAATAAAAATAAAGGTCTTCAACCTGTTCAAGATAAATTACCAGATACAGGTATATCATCTGCACAATTTGATCCAAGACTAACTGGATTAATTTCAAGTGGTGTAAAAGACTATGTAAGTAGCGGAGCTGGTTTGAATTCAAATAGTCAAAGTGATATGAATAAAATAATAGAAAAGATAACAAATGAGATTATGAGAAATCTATCAGGTGGGACAAATCCAATAGGCAACTCCATATCTCCACCAACTGAAGTTCAATATCAATTCTATGATAAAAAGAACGTCGTTGCTCAATCAACTGGTAACTCAGAGTATGATGCTCAAGGACAAGCCTTAATAGTAATTGATATGACTTCGGATACAATTTCTCCAGTGAAATTTTCTATAGCTCAAAAAATAAATAATGGAGTTCCTGAACCACAAAACCTATCATTGTTCAGTGAGATAATGTTGGTTTTTGGCAGCATGACCGATTCTGAAAAAATATTTCACAAAAATTTGAATACAACCTCTTCTTTAAGTAATGGAGAAGTTTATTTCCCGATATCTAGATCTAATAAACCCAATATAAGAAAGTTTTATGACACCGGAAATAGAAGTTTTTCAATAGTTGGTCTTTCAAATGGTGAAGAATTCCAAATTTATAGTGGAGTTTATGAGTTATCGGATTCACAAAACATGAAAATACAAAATGAATCAATTATAAAAGCTAAGTTAGATAAACAAAAAGAAGCAGCACTAGCAGCGGCAGTAGCAAACCCAACAACAGTTCAAGATTCAACAGTTAATGCTACATCAACTACTAACACTACTAACACTACAGCTGATGCAAACACAGGAAACGCTCCTACTCCAAAAGGCGGAGCAACTGTTGGTGGTGGAACTGTTGGTGGAGGCGGATTTGTCGCATAAAAATATTATTAAAAAATGAGATTAAGTAGTCAAGCCAGTCAGTTTATCTTTAACTTACCATCGGATTTTCTCCCACCAGAGACAATAGATTCTTATAGTCCAATTTTAGAAAAAAACTGGATTCAATATGAAGATGTAATCGCTTATTTGAATTCAACAATTAAATCAGTGAACTTTCCAGGTATTGGTTTTGAAATGCCAAAACAAATAACAATGAGAGGTAAGGAAAGACAATTCAAACCAGCTAAAAACATACAAGATATCACAACAACTCACGATTTGACTGTAACCTTCAGAAGTGTTGACTCAGATTTAAATTACTGGTTAATGTTTGATATCATCAGTAAACACTATTTAGATGTAGAAAACTCTTTTGTTAGTCCATTTACAATTACTTGTGTTGATATACACAGAGATGCAATATATGTAATTAGATTTTATGAAATAATATTAAAGGGTTTATCGGAAAACACATTTAATTACTCTTTACAAAAAGTTACATCAAAAGATTTTACAATAACTTTTCACTTCAACTTTTACGATATTGAGTTTCTTCTTAATAAAAGTAAGGTTCTTGAACTCGGAGATCTACCATCAATTATTCAGAGGATTTAATTAGTCAAAGTCCATTTTTTTAGAAAGTTATTTCCAGTAACTATAAATATTTTTCTCTATTTCATAGTCTATTTTTTTTACTTCTTTATTTGGAATTTCTTTATACCAAATAAACATACTTTCTATTAAATTGTCAATGTCGGTTTCATCATTAAAATCTAATAGATTCTTTACTTTATCATGATTACAATAAGCATGTTTTACTTCATGCCTAGGTTCTCCGTATTCAATTGTTGGATTATATCCATACTTTTTTGATATTTCTGATACTTTATTAGCAACTTCATTTATTGTGAAATACTTATCAGCTCCTATATTAATCACCTCACTATCGAATCCATCAATTAACTTTTCAAATGGTTCTATATAATATTTGATATCCGAGAAAGCTCTTGTTTGTTCACCATCACCATATATTAGAATTGACTCATTGTTTAATATTTTTCTGATAAATATTCCAATAACATTTCTATATTTATCCCAAATATTTTGATATAATCCTAATACATTATGTGGTCTAACTATATTATATTTTAACCCAAATTGTTCATTAGCTAATTTTATATCCATCTCAACAGCATATTTAGCGATACCATATGGGTCGACTGGTATAGGTAACATATCTTCAGTAAAAGGAGATTTCTGATTACCATATACAGCCATTGAAGAAGTAAATATTAATTTACAATCGTGTTTAACACATTCATTAATTATATTAATTGAACATATAACATTGTTTTCATAATTAAATCTTCTAATAAATGGTGATAATCCTTCGGCTGCATAAGCAGCAAAATGAAAAACAACATCTATTTTATTTTCATTAAATAGATTAGATATTTTTTCATTATCCATCAAATCATATTCATAGAATTTAAATCTATTGTTTTGTGGTAAAAATTCTTTATACCCACCAAATAAATTATCTACCCCTATTATATTATAATTTTTAGTTAACAAATGTCTTAATAAGTTATTGCCTAAAAGTCCAGCGACTCCGGTTATTAATATTGTCTTCATATTTATATTTAAAATTTTCTTTCTAGTATTGTTAATCCATTACAGTTTGTATATACTTCTTTTACTTGCCAGTTTTTATTATTTGATAGAAAATCATCAATAGCCACTGATAGACCTTTTTTATCGGAGTTCGTATTTTTAACTATATCAGACGCATGTTCATAAAGTTCTTCATCACTGTGTTCAAATAGTGTTGTATCATGTAATATAATATATTTGTTGATGTTTTTGTGATGTTTATTCAATTCACCAATTAGTTGTTCATATCTATGTAGTGTGTCGATAAATAATAAATCCGTATTTTCTATATCTGTTTTTAAAGAATCAGCTGTTATAAATTCAAATTCAACATTATATAACTCACTCATTTTATTTAATAGATATTCAGAAGGTCTAAAGAATTCATAATTAATGTCATAGCAATTAAGTTTTTCTGGTTTACCTTCTAAAAATGCCCAAGTTGAACAAGCAAATCTAACACCCATTTCAGTTACTGTTTTACACTCACTTGCATATCTTTTTAATGTTGGTAGATGTTCATTTATATCAGAACTTATATTACATAGTTTTTCATAATGTTTACCTGGGCTAAGAATATCTTCTTCATTGAAGAAGTGATCCACACCACCGTAGTGCAGTTTTATCATATTTTTATTTAAATTTTTCATATATTTCTTTCATTTCGAATGGTTTAATATAATGAAAGCTTATTGGGTTAGATATTCTAGATGAAAGACCTTTTAAGTCTGGAAAGTGTATTCTATCAGGTGAACTCTCATTATTTATAATATACTCATAGTGAGATGGATTTTGACCAAACATATATTTGTTTTCAGTAGCTCTTACTCCAAAATATTTATTAACCATTAGTGAAATGGCAACATCAGCACATCCATATAACCAACTTGGTCCAGAATTTGATATATCTGTCCAGTATTGGTTAAAATCATTAATAATTGGATAACACTTTTTCATTAAGGAATTACTTATAAAAAAGCTAGCTCCACCCGCAATTGAGTAAAAACTATTATCACTTTCAACGCCACACTCATGTAAATAAGGAGTAACTGTCCATATTCCACACTTTTGAGATATTAGTAAATCATCATTTGGATTATATTTACTTAACTCTTCTAACAATTTATCTTTAAATAAGACATTATCACACCCACTTATACTATACCAATCATAATTTGAGTTATCCTCATACATGTGTTTTAGACCAAGTTGTTGTTTGAGAAAACAACTTCTCCAATCCTCACCAGCTTCCTCAATTGATATCAAATTATTATCAACTTTATTTGATTCATGACCACCAAAAATATAAGTATTATCAAAGTCTTTTAACCAGGTTAGTTTACAAGCAGTATATCTATCTTTAAAATTTATAGAAGACATCACTCCTATTCCCAATTTATCGTTATTCATTACCTTAATGTGTAATTTCTATAAGTTATTTCTTTACCATCTAATTGACGACCAGAATATAATTGTCTTTCATTTACAAATGGTGAAAATTTACTATCTATAAATTTAATTTGGTCTTCTTTTGACATGTTATAAACAACTTCAAAATCTGAATTATAATAAAATATATTATTTCTCCCAGGTCTATTTAGATACCCCTCATTATAGATATCAGAAATACTCTCTTCTTGATTACCAGGTACTAAAACAACATTATTCCAATCCAATCTTTTTATTTTATAATTATATTTATCTAATAAATCTTCTAACATAGATATTGAATATCCAAAATAATGACTACAATCCCAAAAGTAATCATTGTCATAATTAACTGTAAATTTTATGGGAGGTGGTATTTTTTCATTTATCTCACTTATTATCAATTCCGGTTTGTATTTAGTTAGTATTTTTTCAAGAACAAAAAAGTCATATCCATCTATATCCAATGATAAATAAAATCCATCAGGTACATTATTTTCTTCTAAAATTTGTAATATATTATCTGGGTTTACTTTTGTAGTTAAAACGGATACACTTTCATTTTTCATTTTTTCTATTTGTATTGGATATTTAGAAGGATCACATTCAAACATTAATCCTGACCATCCGTGTTCTAGTAATTTCTCAGACTGAGAGGCTTCGCTTGAACAGGAAGCACCAATATCAATAAAATATTTACTTTTTAATTTTTTAATTTCTTCAAATTCTACTTGTAAGGTTGACTCCATAATTTTATTTTTTTTTTTAGTAAGCTTCAATTACAAACTTACTTTTTCTTTAATTAAATTTTCCCAATAACTTATTTTAAGTTTATCTAGATTCCACTTTTTATTTATTATTTCTTCGTACTTTCCATTTAAAAAGTCTTCATTTATTTCACTCCATTCTTTTATAAAGAGAATGGGCAAATCTGTAAATAAATGGTGTGTATTTTCATATTTAACAATTGGTATACTACCCATATATAACGACTCCCATAATCTATGTGTATCTACACCATTTCCTCTTGGACAAAATACAAATTTAGAAGACTTTATATCCATAAGATATTTTTTATTACCTTCCCATGTTGTTTGCATATCACCAACTTTAACCCAATTTTTATCAGAAAACATATCAAATACTAATTTTCTTTCACTAATAAAAGTAGATACTGTGAAATTTATATAAGCTAAATTTTCTTTATTAATATCAGTATTAATAACATCGATAAATACATCTTTATTACCACATATTCTATGAGCAGGTGATTCATCGGTATCATTACTTATACCCAATGGAATTCCAAATGTATTATCACAATCAGTTACTCTATTAACACAAAATACATACTTAAACATTTCTGATATTTTATCAACAACCGGATAATCAGAATGACCTACAACACAAATGTTTTTTATTTCTTTATCAGGATGCAAATTACCTCTCCAAATAAAAGGACCTGTATAAAAATAATCAGTTTTTAAATATGTAATATTATTATCATTACAAAATGATAAATACCCATCAGTTGTTATTAAATCGCTTTTTTTAATATTCATCATAAATCTTTTTTAATAATTATTTTGCTCGTCTCTCCAATATGTTTTATTAACATAAAGTAAATGCCTATCAGCATGATAATAACTTGCATATCCATTATAATCATGTGAAAATATTTTTAATTTTTTTTCAATGTTTGTTCTATTAATCTCGTCATCTGTTTTATTATAAACATTATTATCCTCTAAGTATTCTCTTATTGAATCACTATACACATATGGACCTGTTACTTTAGCTACATCATCTTTAATATTCATAATATTCCAAATACATTTATCTATACATATTTTTAATAGTTCATGATTTGCTGGAAAAATAAGCATCCATTGTACAAACAGGTTAGGATTATTTTCTCTTGTAATTACAGCACAATCATCCACTATTAAGTTTGAAAGATCTGAATATATCTCTGAGTCTATATCCAAATAAACTCCTCCAAATTTATATAAAACTAAATATCTCCATAAGTCAGCTTTCATTGCTCCTATTTTGATAGTATCAAATGCTGTAGATATTTCTCCTGGATAGTTATCATGAACAAAATTTAACATCTCATCATCATCATATAAATGATACTCATATTCTGGATTAAGTTCTAACATCTTATCTATACTTTTTTGTATAGGTTCTGGTAAATTTTTAGTATACCAAGTTTGGTATATTGATTTTGATAGTTTATTCATATTATTTTTTAATTTATATAGTTGTTACTCCAACCTCGGTAACAACTATAGATGCACATTTATTAGCAAATTTTATAGATTTTATTATATCTTTTGTTTTGTGATACTCTGATACAAGAGCACTCATAAAAGCATCTCCTGCACCAGATGAGTCTTTAACTTCAACTCTTTTAACTGGATAGTTTACAGATTTATAATTTGCACCATTTGCACCGTCTGTGTGAATTATTTTACTTGATAAATTTTCATTTAGAAAGTTTTTAGAATTATTATATTCATAATCATTAATCTTAATAAACTTTGCTTTTTCAGCCCAAGTACCTAAAATCTTTTTAGTATCTAAAAAAACACAATCATGTTTAGAACAAATATATTCTATATCTGATTCTTTGAGAAATCCTTTATTATAGTCAGATATAACAACTATATCATAATCAAGATTTATTTCTTCTAATTTTATATTACCAATATCATGTGGTGAATCAACTCTAATAAAAGTGTGATTACTTTTTTTATGAACATACCTTGTTTTAGTTATATTATACCAATTAAAATTGGTAATTAAATCACATTCGCCCATCAAAGACTTTATATTTCTTTGCACATTTTTAGCCATCCCCGGATTCTCAGTTTGGTCTATAACATTAAGAACTGGCACCGGAACGTCTGGACATAATCTATCAGCATTACAATAAACAAATACGTCTCTACAACTTTCACCAATTACTAATATCTTACCCATAATTAATATCTTGATTTTCTTTCAATTATAATAGCAGGTCTTCCACTTTCTTTAGCTCCTTTGAATGCTTTTAGTACATCAACACCAGTAATAGGATCAATAACTGGAAAATCAACTACTTCTTTTAAAAGACTTGTAAAATCTTGATGATGAGTTGGTCCAGAATAAAATGGTCCTCCAAAAGCTTCAACTGCTCTAATAATCACTGGAACTTTAAATTCACCGTGTGAAATTCTTTCTATTTTATCTATATGATTACCAATAGCATCCATAGCAACTAACATAAAATCATGTCTTTCAAAATATAATACAGGTTTAAATCCTTCAAAAGACATACCTATTGCCAATCCAGACATAAGATTCTCAGCCACTGGTGTTTCTAATTTTTGATCCATTGGAACATTTTTGAGTGTTCCCATAGCATCACCTTTCGCAACATTGTATCCAATGAAAATCATTCCATCCTCACCAAACTCAGTCATCATTTGATGAACAGCGTCTTTATATGAAATACTCATATCGTCTAATTCTTCATACTCTGGATATTCAAATTTCTTCAATAATGGAAAATATTCTTCATCTGTTTTTACTTTTGTTTTAGACAAATCAATCATACCTGGTTTTCTAGCATGTGGATATGTTATTTCATAATGATATTTTAAAACAGATGGTGAATTCCATTCATACTCTGCCGTTTTACCCCATCTCTCATCATTTGTAGATTCAACAGAACGATTATTATTTTCAATAACAAAAGTACAAGGTAAATCAAAACCATCAACATATCTTACAGCTTCATAAGTATGACCAGAATCTTCAGTCCCATCACCTATAAAACACCAAACTTTTTTATCAGACCCTTTTCTTTTAAGAGCCCATGCTATTCCAGCAGCAATTGCAGGAGTTCCACCAATTATTGCGGAACAAAAGAAATTTCTTTCTCTATCATAGATAAACATACTTCTACCATTAAGAATTCTATCTTCTACTGTTTCTGGTGGAATACCATGAAGTAGCGCATGATAATGACTTCTATGATTAGAAATAACATAATCACCTTCTTTTATATTTTTAAAAATTTCAATTAGTTGATCTTCATTACCACCAGATAGGTGGAAAAGAAATGGTAATTTATTATCCATATACAAATCACCAATCCTATTTTCAAAATCTATTAATTCTTCTTTAGTCCATTGTTTTCTCATTTCAATTGTTTTTTATTTTTTATTTATATTTATCATTATTCGACCAGCATTACCAGTTTTCAATAAATCAAATGCTTCATTAATCTCATCTAAATTAAAATGATGTGTTACCAACTTATCAAAATTCAGTAAACCCATTTTATTCAACTTTATATATCTAGGTATATCCTCTGATGGATTTGTTTTACCACCTTGAGTAGCTTTAATTGTTTGTCCGTTGCCACTAAATAATTTACTAGCATTTGGAATAGTAACATCAATTCCTGGTTTTGTTTGACCAACTAAAATTAATCTACCATTACCGGATAGTTTAGGAATCACAGACTCAAGAGCTGAAACAACACCGGTTGTATCTACAATCACATCTATACTACCATCTTTTATAACATCATTTATATCTAATTTATTAATATTAAAATAAGAATTAGCTCCAATTTCTTTTGATAATTCTTCTTTCTCATCAGTTATATCGATTCCAATAATAGGATAAGCATTTGACAATTTAGCGGCTTCTATAAGATGTAATCCCAATCCACCACAACCAACTACTAAAACACTTTCTCCAAATTTAACTTGAGCTTCATTTGTTATTGTTCCTATTGCTGTTGTCATAGCACATCCTAATAAGGCGCAAAGTTCTTCAGGTGTATCATCAGGAACTGTTGTTAATCTATTTTCAGAAACAACAGAGTATTCACTAATTGTTGTTACTTTACCACTAGACATCTTTTTATCATTGTAAATGTAACTAGGAAAGTTTGATTCGATTCCATCACCTTTTCTCCAATGCATAACAACTTTATCTCCTACTTTAACAGTTGTAACTCCTGGTCCAATTTCTTCAACAATTCCACAACCTTCGTGTCCCATAAGATGAGGAACAAATCCAGCATTTCCTTTTTGACCGGCAATTTCTTGTAATTGAGCTCCACAAAGACCACTTACTAATATTTTTACCAGTACTTGACCTATTTGTAGTTCTGTTGTCTCAACTATATCTACAGATAATGGTTTGTTAATTTCCGTTAAAATAGCGGCTTTAAATTTCATATTAATTAATTATTTTTTTTACATTTTTATATACAGGAGTTTCCATATACCCTAATCTTCTAGAGTATCTATGAGCATATACTTCTTTGTTTAAATCTAATGAGTCTATTATAAATAGAAAAGAACTTTCAATAGTATGAACTTCTTTAGCATTTTCTATTACTTTCAAGTAGTCAAATATATTATCAGTTAATTCTCTAATTGGTCTTATTATTTTTAATCCTTCTAAACTTATTCTATTCATATCGACCTGAAATCTATTATCATCATGTATAAAAATATATTTACTGTCGTTATCTAAATTAAAATGGTTAAATATAATAGACTCTCTTTTATCATCTCTATCAACTCTAAAGTTGGACCATCTAGATTCAAAGTCTATTCCAAATTGATTATAAAATGAAACATCAAAACTAACAGAGTTGGTATAATACATATCATTAAATCCAACCGTTATAATATCTGATATATTATTATTTTGTAAATAGTTTATAACATCTAAATCACTAGGTAAGGATATAATATTTATATTATCCAAGTCTCTATACATGAATTCAACACTTTCTTTATTATGTGGTTTACAAAACAAAGAAATATTATTATAGTCAGATGAAAACTTTCTAACAAGTCCATTACAAATAATGTGGTCACCAAGACCTAAATGATGATAAATATATTTCATTATCCTATTACATTTTTTATTAATATCCAATAATCTGGGTGTCTAATATCATCTTCATCAAAGACATCACCAACAAATTCGTAGTTATTTCTTATAGTAGGAAAAGGCCTAATTTCTCCTCCAAATCTTAAATTAAATTCAGAGTGTTCCACACAATTATTAATTATCAATGGATAAACAAACTGTCCTAAAAAATCTTGATCACATCCTTTTATCGAAAATTTAGACCAATTACTAATCATATTAAGTAATCCTATCTTTCTCATCAATCCATTTCGGCATCCCCACATTCCACCTAAAATAGGAACTGTATGATAAGGATGGTCTCTCATTATATGGAAATCTTTATCTGAATTTAACCACTCATTAATAGCAGAAAATTCTCTATCAGAAAATCTTGAATCACAATCTCTAGAAAGAAAAATATCAACATCGATATCTTCCGCTGCCCAGAATCTCCAAAACATTCCATGAAAAGAGTCTTTTGAATTAACTAAAATAACTTCAACATTATCACCTTTAATTGATTCTATTAATTCTTTATTACAGTTCTCATCAATATAAAATCTACAAATCCATCCTGGAAAATAATACTTAGCTTGTTCAATATTTTTGAGAGCTCCCTTCCAATACATGGGATGATTACCCCAAAGTGAGTAAGCAATAACATTTTTCATTATATTTGAAAGTCATTTTTTATAAAAACAGAATCCCATTGAATGTTACCAAGTAATTTATAACCTTTACTTGATAAAAACTCGGTTTCTTTTTCTAAACCATAGTTATTTTCTATCATAAATACACTTATATCTACTTTATCAAAATTAATAGAATTTAAGACTTGTAATTCAGCACCTTCTACGTCTATTGAAATAAAATCAATTTTTGTAATGTTGTGTTTATTAAAAAGAGATTCAAGTCTTACCGCTTTCATAGGAATTTGTTCTTTTCTCGAATATAGCTCGTGACCCTCAGGATGATTACTATACATTTCCAATTCTCTGTTAATTCTTTCTAAATGTTGAGTATTATAGAATTCCATAATACCACTAAGAACATTACAAGGACCTTCTATTGATAGAAAGTTGATATCCATCTCGACATCAGAAATTGCACAGTTTTCAAAAATAGAGTTAGGTCTTGGATGTTGATTTCTTTTATTAAATTCTACTGGATTTGGTTCAATTAATAAACCCGACCAATTTCTTTCCATTTCAAAAAACCAAGTATTAGAAGCTCCAAAACCATCTAAAGCTCCAACTTCTACAAAAACACCATTTGATTTTTCTTTAAATATTTGTTGATCAAGAATTATATCTTGTTGTATTTGTGATTTACTATTGCTCATTAATTTATTCAAATATTTTATACAAGAATGATTTTATGTTTTCAATCTTATTATTTTCTGGTATATTATAGTCTGTAAACCATGGTTGGTTTAACTTCTCTAAATATTTATCATCGTTTTTGTCTAGTTCAATAATATAACCAATTAAGTCATCTTCACTTTTAAAGTCATAATAGTTAATAAATGATTTTGTATTAAATTCTAATCCAATATCTGGATTTCCCCAATAAATTGGCATTGAATTTACAGTCATTGGTTCCATAATCTTTTCAGTGGTATAACCAGAGTGTTGCGGTCTATAAGCATTATTCTCAAAAGATATTGAGAATTTATACTCAGATTGAAACTGTCTTTTATCTTGAACAGGTCCTCCGATATTATTCATAAAGGCACCACCAGAGTCAACTTTTTTATACTTTGACAACTTAGTAAAGAAACTGTTTCTTTCAGCACAATTACCATTTGAAACTATAAAGTTACAGAATTTTCTTTTGGCTAAACTTTTATCAATTTGTTTAGGATTCTGTAAGTCATAGTATCCTGGATAAAGTAAATAATGAGGAAGTCGATAATTTCTCGGATCATCCAAATAATCAAATGAGAAAGACCAATCACAATAATCTAAAGGTGGAGCTATGTTTTCTCCAGTGTAAAATATTTTTTTACAATTTAATTCTTGATGTTGATTTCCAAATAAAGAAAAGAAAAGATAGTCTGGACTATTAGAAATCTCAACATCAAATTTTTCTTTTAACAGATTATAAAAATAATTATCTGTTCTATTAAATCCTCCCCAAAAATCTGAGAAATTTATTTTAATTTTTTTCTTTTCCATTATACTAAAATTCTTTTTTCAACTTCCATAAGTTTTCTTTTATTCCAAGTAATATCATCTTCTCCCCATTTAGCATTATAAGCTTGATCAGCTCCATCAGCCTGTCTTTTACCTGCTGCGTAATGTAAGTGTTCAAAAGTTGTTTCATCGTTTATTCTATCATCATATAACAAATCTAAATCTTTAAGATTCATATAAAGCTCACAATCTGAAAACATATGATTGTAAGCTGGATGATAAATTGTCATATTTAATTTCTTTAAACAACCGTAAGTCATTATAGGAATTGTGATTGCTGGATGCAACATATTAGTCGAATCAGGTAATTGATAACCATCTCTAACCATCAATCCAACATCTCCTTTACCTTCAAATTTATTTATAAGATAAGTGTCCCATCCTTGAGGTGCCATAAAGTCATCAGAAGCAAAAACAACGATATCATCATCTTTACATTGCCCCATCTTAATTCCTAAATTAGAAGATAATTGATGTGATGGGTAACAAACTCCAATTTTATTTGTATTTAAAGTAATTAAATAATTTTTAGAAAGATATTCTTTTAACTCATCAGAATGTTGTTGCCAATTAACAGCAACATAGGTTTGAATATTTTCTGGGTTATCAGATCTTTTAATCCACTCAGAGTGCATTTCTTTAAATTGAGTAGGTCTTAATGTGCACCATAAAATGTGTATCATACTATATTTATTTTTTTTAAGTCGCTTTTCATCATTATTTTTACAAGTTCTTCGAATTTAACTTTTGGCTCCCAACCTAAAACATCTTTAGCTTTAGAATAGTCACCGAGTAAAATATTTACTTCAGCTGGTCTATAATATTTTTCATCGATTTCAATAATTGTGACTCCATTATCTAAAACACCTTTTTCATCTGCTCCTTCACCAACCCAATTAATATTCCAACCACATTCCTTACAAGCTAATTCAACAAATTCTTTTATATTATGAGTTTCACCAGTAGCAAGTACATAATCATCAGGAGTTTCCTGTTGCATCATTAACCACATTCCATATACAAAATCTTTAGCATATCCCCAATCTCTTTTTGAATAAAGATTACCTAATCTTAGTTTCTGAATATCCAAAATTCCATTATCAAATGAATTTTTTATAGAACTAAGAGCTAAAGTGATTTTTCTGGTCACAAAAGTTTCACCTCTACGTTCTCCTTCATGATTGAAAAGTATTCCATTACATACATAAAGACCATAAGATTCTCTATAGTTTTTTGATATCCAAAGAGCATACATCTTAGCACATCCATAAGGACTTCTTGGATGCATAACAGATTCTTCTGTGTATCCAGTTAATGGCATATTATAACCCATACCACCGTATAATTCAGAAGTTGATGCTTGATAAACTTTTGCTTTAGGACAATGATTTTTAACGGCTTCTAAAATAGCAAGTGTTCCTAATCCATCACATTGAGCGGTATAATAAGGGATTTCAAAACTCACTTTAACATGAGATTGAGCAGCTAAATTATATATTTCATCAGGTTGTATTATTGAGACCAAATTTGAAATTACTAGTGGGTCTGTTAAATCACCATAATGAAGTTTTAATCTATCAAAAATATGGTCGATTCTATCTGTGTTAAAAGTTGAAGTTCTTCTAATAATACCGTGAACTTCATAATCTTTTTCAAGTAATAATTCAGCAAGATGTGAACCATCCATACCGGTAATACCTGTAATTAGTGCAATTTTATTTGACATAATCTGTATAAGTTTTTTGTATTCCCTCTTTAAGAGATGTTTTATATGACCATCCAATTTCTTTTAGTTTAGAAACATCAGAAAGTTTTTTTGGAGTTCCATCTGGTTTATCAGTGTTGAAATAGATATCACCATTAAAACCAACTACTTCTTTTACTAAATGGGCTAAGTCTTTAATTGTTAAATCTTCACCGGTTCCAATATTCACTATTTCAGATGAATTATAATTATTCATAAGGTAAACACAGGCATCTGCTAAATCATCAACGTAAAGAAACTCTCTCATAGGAGTTCCGGTTCCCCAGATTTCAACAATATCTTTCTCTTCAACTTTTGCTTCGTGAAATTTTCTAATCATTGCTGGTAGAACGTGTGAGTTATTTAAATCATAATTATCATTTGGACCATAAAGATTTGTAGGCATAACTGAAATAAAGTTATCACCATATTGTTTATTAAATGATTGACACATTTTGACTCCAGAAATTTTAGCAATAGCATAAGCATCATTAGTTGGTTCTAAAAGACCAGTTAGTAAATACTCTTCTTTTATTGGTTGTGTACAATGTTTTGGATAGATACAAGTTGAACCTAAAAAAAGAAGTTTCTTTACCCCATTATCATGAGATGCTTTTATAATATTTGACTGAATCATTATATTCTCATAAATGAAATCGGCTCTGAAATCATCATTTGCTTTAATACCACCAACTTTGGCTGCTGCTAAAAAAACATATTCAGGTCTTTCAAAATGAAAAAATTGATTGACTTGGAATTGATTTGTTAAATCTAATTCTTTTCTGGATTTAGTTACAATTTTTGTATATCCTAATTCTTTTAATTTCCTTACAATAGCAGATCCAACCATTCCATTGTGACCAGCTACAAATATTTTTGAATCTTTATTCATTTAACTACTTCTATTTTTATATTTTTTTCTTTTTTATATTTTCCCCATTCTTCAGGATTCATCATATCTGGAAACCTCTCACCACCATTACAAGATTCACTAACGTAAAGCTTACCTGGAACAGAACACCCACAGTAAATACATTGACGAGATTTAAGACAATCATTTTTACATATACTAACACGAAAAAGAAATTGTTCTTTCTGATGTTCCGGTAATAAATCGAATTTATCACCAAACATTTTTAAGTGTCCTTCTACAAATTGAAAAATTTTATTAATCATTTAATAATTGGTTTATTTTTTGTTCTCTTAATCT
>Ga0078894_10002066_pt1 | contig 15093 bp, 16 predicted proteins | sample LauGreSu1BDMLBSD_2_FD_67506 | JGI IMG/M metagenome (GOLD analysis project Ga0078894, IMG submission 67506) | Freshwater lake microbial communities from Lake Michigan, USA - Su13.BD.MLB.SD (version 4) (version 4) | ecosystem: Environmental > Aquatic > Freshwater > Lake | place: Lake Michigan... | reverse complement strand
TATGTGATTTTGTTTTACTATGTGATTTTGTTTTACTATGTGATTTTGTTTTACTATGTGATTTTGTTTTACTATGTGATTTTGTTTTACTATGTGATTTTGTTTTACTATGTGATTTTGAACTATGTGATTTTGTTTTACTATGTGATTTTGTTTTACTATGTGATTTTGTTTTACTATGTGATTTTGAACTATGTGATTTTGTTTTACTATGTGATTTTGAACTATGTGATACAATTGGACTTGCAATATCAAATTTTGGTATAAGAGGCTCAAAATGGTTTACACCATTATATTTTATAAATATTATTTTAGAGTTTGGTTTATAAATATATGGTTGAACTGTATATCCTTTTTTATTCATTATCAATACTACAATGTTTATTTTTAAAATATCTGTTAATGCAATAATATCCATTATACCAGCCCATTGCTCATTTTCGCAAATAGTATTTTGATGTAATGTCCCATCGTCTTCTTCGTTATCAGAAATCATTTGAATTTGTAGTTTTTGTTTAACAGAGTTTTCAGGATAATCACCATATATATCAAATTCTTTATAGTAATCACAAAGAGTATATCTAAGTTCAGAATAATTATATTTTGGTTCTAATTGTTCAACGGAATAAAATAAACAATTTCCATCTCCATCCACTTTTATTATTTTAAATAGCATATTAAAATTGGTTTTACTAATTAACCCTTGTGAATTTTTACTATTATCTAACAATTCAAATATATCTTCTAAATTCATTATATATTATAATATTAAAATAATTTGTGTAAGTTTATAAGATTTATATATTTATATATTTATATATTTATATATATATATGGACAATTATACGAATACAGCTAATACAGGTTTAGGAACAATAGCAAACGATACCTATTCTTATATAAATAATTTATTATCAAATCCAACTTTAATAATTATGTTAGTTGTTATTTTAATGGTATATATAATAATATTTATGTCTTTAGGAGACAATGGTGTTAGTTTATCAAACGATAATGTTTCAAATTCAAGTTCAAACTATATAGCCATTTTATTTGTATCATTTTTTATTATATTAGCATTAATCAATGGTTTACAATACTTTTTTGGTGTAGATATTATAGCAAAAGTAAAAAACTTATTAACTGGCAATCCTGAAATAGATATTATAGTAGACAATTCTAGATTAGAAGCGGTAAAAGCCCCAGTTCCAGAAATATTAATTAAACCACAAGTGTTTAATATTCCAGGAAATGATTATATATATCCGGATGCAAAGGCATTATGTAGCGCATATGGAGCAAGATTGGCGACATATAACGAGGTGGAAGAAGCGTATAATAATGGAGGCGAATGGTGTAATTATGGTTGGTCAGAAGGACAAATGGCTTTATTTCCTACGCAAAAAAATACTTATGATAAACTGCAAAAAATAGAAGGTCATGAGAATGACTGTGGAAGGCCTGGAATTAATGGAGGATATATGGCAAATCCAAAGCTAAAATTTGGAGTAAATTGTTATGGATATAAACCAAGAATGAATGAAAAAGAAGAAGAATTAATGGCTACAGCTCCTATTTATCCAAAAACAGAGAAAGATATAGCAATGGAAAAACGTGTAAAATATTGGAAAGATAAATTATCTGAAATTTTGGTATCTCCATTTAATCATAATACTTGGTCTAGAATATAATAAATATACACAATATGATACACTATATTTAAAATATTAATAATAAATAATATAACTCTTACTAACAATGATGTAATATATAAACAATTAACAAAAAGATGTTTTTCTTTTATATTTATTTTGGTTCTACAAATAGGACATGTTTCCGTTTTTGCAATCCATTCTTGAATGCATGATATATGTAATTTTGGATTACAGTGGCAATTAGTTTTTATATTATATATATTTGTTAGTAGTTTTATGTCATTATTTGTATAACCTGGAAGTAAACAAATTAAGCATAAGTCTTCTTCATCATCAATATACATATATTGTAATTAATATATATGTATATCTTAAATTTATTTTGCTCTACGAGTTTTAGATTTATGTGATTTTATGTTAGTTTTTCTTGTTTTTCTTTTTCTTTTATTATCAAATTCAACAAGAGAATATAATTTATCAATCATATCATCGGAAATAGTATCGTGACGTTTATATTGTGTGTTTTCCATATTTTTTTTAGAGACCCGCATATTTACATAAAATAATCCAGCAGGAACAGCTAAATTTTCAAAAGGGCTTGATACTTTTCCTCCATTTTGTTCAGAGCCATTAAGTGTTAAAATAGGAGACATTCCACCCTCTAACCATTCAGATGTAATTTTATATCCACCACCAATCACGGAACCATCAGAATTTTTTGTAAATACTAATTCCCCTCCATTAAATATATTTTCCTCAATTATGTTAGTATTGTCTGTCATATACATTATAAATATTAATTAATTGTTATATATTCGCTTTAATTCTGGAACATATTTAACATCTCGTTTATTTTTAACATATTCAATAATTTTCTTAACTTGTTCCTCGTTTTTGATAATATCTGTCAAACACGACTCTAAATATTTAAATGTTAGTTGTTGGACATCTTTGACCTTAACATATTTTAGTTGACCATCGGTTAGTTTAATTGTATTATTGGATTCGTTAGTTTCAAAATGTGTATTTATTTGTTCAGATAATGTATTTTTTTTATCACGAAGTTCCTTCATTTTGTCATTAAGAATTTTCATTTGATTGTCAATAGTAACCCATTGTTGAATTTGTTGTTCAAAGCTCATAATAATAGTTTATAAAAATATTTTATAAACTAAATGATAAAATATTTAGTACATAAAAAATAATTTATATATTTGATTATAATATACTATGAAAGTATTTACAATGGTAAAAGGCGAAGTTGATATTGTTAATGATTGGGTGTTATATCACGGTTATTTATTTGGTTATAGAAATTTGTATATCATTGATAATTTTTCAAAAGATGGGACTTGGGAATTATTATTAAAATTAAAAGAGAAATATAATATTCATATTTTTCGTTTGCCAAATTATAAAAAAAAGGGCATTTATATGACAAGTTTATTACGTTCAATAGGAAATGGACAAATAATTTTTCCAATTGATATTGATGAATTTATTGTGTATTACAATAATATAGACAATTCTATTTCATGTGATAAGGATGGCATAATACAATATATTCAATCGTTACCATTAATGCCTTTTTATAAAATGAACTACATAAATGCTAAAACATTAAATCCATCAGGATATGTAAGAGCGCAAATAGAAGTTAAATGTGGTAAATATTCAGATTATAAAGGACATGCTAAAACTTTTTTTAATTCTAGACTATTTAAAGGAGTCATAGATCATGGAAACCATTATTATTCAAATACATATATGTTAAGTAATTTATGTTTAGTTCATTTTCATCAACGAAATTTAGACCAAATTAAAAAAAAAGTATTTAATAATGTGTCTGGTTTGGGTTATCCACCATTTAATTTATATGCATTAAAACAATTGCAAAATAAAAGTTCTGTTGTAGAAGGCTTTCAACATGTAAATAAACAAATATCTATATTAGAAAAAAAGTTTCAGTTAGAAATGGATGTAGAAGAATATAATGATATTTCTTTGGTTCCATTAAACGAAAAAATTATTAAGTTATCATCATAAAATAATAATGTATATAATTATGAAACGTCCTGTTAAAATAATTGTGGCTAGATATAACGAAAAACTAGAATGGATGAAAGAAGAACCATTTAATTTGTTTAGATATATTGTTTACAATAAAGGTATAAATGATGATTTTGAAAAATGTAACGTAGATGAAATAGTTAATTTACAAAATGTAGGAAGATGTGACCATACTTATTTATATCATATTGTGAAAAATTACAATAATTTAAATGATATAAATGTATTTTTTCCAGGCTGTTTAAATATTGAATTTAAAAAACAAAAAGCAAAACAAATATTATATAATATAATCAAATATAAAACCGCTATAATTTATGGACATAAAGTAAAAAATATAAGACAAGAATTCAATGCGTTTACAATAGATAATTGGATATCCAGTGATTCTGCTAATAAATCATTAAACCCTGAAAATGCGACTTATTCAGCTAGATTACGCCCATATGGAAAATGGTATAATTATATGTTTGGAAAAACGAAAGCATCCTGGTTTTGTTTACATGGCATATTTTCAGTTCATAAATTAGATATTATAAAGCATGATGTAAATAGATATGTACAATTATTAAATTCAGTAGGAGTTCATTCAAATCCAGAAGTTGGGCATTATATTGAACGAAGCTGGGCAGCCATATTTTATCCAATGTTATATACAATTATACTAAACGCATCATCTTTGTAAATCAAATATTATATAAAACAATTTAAATATATTGTAAAATATTCATTAAATGGAAACTATTATTAGGTCATCATCAGTAATAAAGTTTTTATATGATAATTATGTTAGTGAATTAGAAGATGAAGAACCAATAAAATATGAAACATATGTTATTGAAAATTTTTTAACGAAATTAAATGAATATAATGAAAGACAACCGAAATCAAAACTAACCAAAAAGATAGTTTATGACATATTGAATATTTTTGAAAAAACAAATTTACATGTTAATTTTTTAAAACCGAAATTAGAAGAATATTTTAATAAGAATCTTAATTTTTTATTAATTATTGATTTTTTAATGAGTATGAAATTTGAATTAAAAAAATCAAATGTAAAAGATATGTTAGATTATTTTATTACATTAAGTCATTTTTTTAACTTTATGAATTATTTAGATGTAGATTCTAAATTACTAGACTATTTAAAATACATGTTGACATTATATTTGCTATTTTTAAATAGAACTGATATTGAAGAACATTTTGGACATGTTATTTGGACTTTAGACCAGTTTTTTAAACATGAAATTATTAAAGAATTATATGTAAAAATGGATAAGAAAATAGCTATATGCATTAAATCACATGATTTATGTTTAAGATTATATAATAATTTATTAACAGACTATAATCTTGATATAAATTATTTGATTGACTCTGATTATTTAAATTGTTTTTTTCAGTTTGACATAAATAGAGGCATTTTGGTTAAACTTAGTGAAGCGGAGAGGGTAGTTATAACAGAAGATGACGAAGACTATGACTCTGCTGATGATGAGGGTGGACCTTTACCTGAAGGCGTACAACGTTTTTATATATCTTGGAGATCAAAACCTAAGATTGATTGCAGTGACTCGAATTATGAAATTTATAAAAAGTTATTTATATATAAAATATATCAAGTGATACAAAACGCTATGAATGATTTTGATAATTTTATAAAATCATTAGATATTGGAATAAAAAAATATGATAAAATAACAGAATTTACATCGTCTTTAGATTTACATAAATGTTCGATACATTATAAGGAAGAAGATAATGATGAGTGTTATTTACCATTATTGTTAACATTTATTGGAGAAAAGCTGGATATAGACACATACAAAAAATAACAAGACGAAGATAGAATTATTGCATCTTCTATCTATATTTTTCTTTGATGGGGTCTTTTGTTTTAGAAACTAGTGTAAAATATTCATTATAATAATCTTGACATTCATTAAACTTCTGTCTATAATAAATAGATTTTTTGCTTTGTGTATATTTCATCCATTTAAAACTTTTTTCACATTCAACATGCATATTGTAATATTCTTCAGCCAGGTCTTTTTCACTTAGATTACGATACATATTAAAGTCTCTAAGGTCTGGAATACTTTTCCTTCCGTAATCCATATAAAGATGAGCTTGTTCCATGTTACTAAGATGCGGATTTTCTAAAATAATTTCTTTCATAGTAGGTTTGTTTTCCATATTATATATCTATTGTAATCTTTAATTAGGTTTCATTGTTATTTTGATTACAAGGTGAACACACTTTGTGTAAATACTTTAAATATCTGTCATAATAATAATTACAATATTCTATTTTTCTATCATGAATTTTCATACAATCGAAATATGCATTATAGTATAATAAAGCTAGTTCTTGATTGGATTTCATATAATTATATATAATATAATGTTTAATATTATATTTAATATTATTTAAAATCATAATAAGGATTGTCTGTTATATCCATACCACAATAAGGTTGTGGATTTTTTTTGTAATCAACCGGCTCATATATATTTGCGTTTTTGGCTTGTTCTAATAAAAATTTAAAATTTTGCCAAAAAATTTGCTCATGACCTTCAGACTTTGTCATTACATGGGCTAATTCATGTATTGCAACAAATGTTAATGTATTGATATCTATTAATTTTGTACCATTTTTTTGCTTATTTAAACAAAATGCTATTTTTTCACCTTTATTTTCGCTATATGCAGTATGTTCACTCGTTGGTAATGTTTCCGATATTTTAGTTGGATTAAATTTTTGAACCATACGTTGAACATTTTCATCATCTGGAAATTTTGTAGCACAATATGCAACTAAATCTTTTAACTTCTGGGTTACATTAGCTAACAAATCGGATGCTAATTGCATTGACGCGCGTTCTCTTACACAATAACGTTCCCCATCAACATCTGATATTATACATTTTAAATTATATGCGTCAGATTCACTATATACTTTTAAACAAACAAAAATAACAAAACATATTATAACATAAATAAAAATACTATGTTTATCTATATTCATCATATATATATATAACTATTTAAAAAATGTTATTATTATTACAAACAAATTCCAGTATAATCCTCATAGTCCTCACCATATTTTTCCATTAATAACTCTTTATCTACTTTTTCTGTAACAATTGTCGGAACGCCACCAGTTAATTCTTCAAATACCCTTTTCGCTAATTCCATACTCTCTAATGTTGGCTTATAATGCCCCGATTTATTATTTATACATATACTATTATCGTCATTAATAGTTCCTGAGCCAGCACTCAATACTGGCATACATTTTATATCTTTATTCACTAAATTATCTAAATTACTTTTTAATGTTGTTAGTTCGGCCATTAAATCCGGTGTAGCAAATACTATTTCAGGTTTATGAGCCAATTTAAACATCTCTAATTGATTTACTGCTTCGCGTATTTCTACATATTCATTTTTTTCAAGAGTAGCGTCCAACAAACCAACTAACATACATACCGAATGTTTGTTAATTCTTCCACCTGTTATTAAGTAAATACAATTTTGTCCATCATTATTAAATACTACAAATTTGAACCATTTGTTATTTTGTTTTTTAAACATCAATTGTGTATAACCTATTGTTGTGGTATTCAACGGAAATATAGTTCCGTTATATGTGTAAATTTCATCCGCAATTGTTTCTTTTTGTTTACCCGGCTTTAAATTACACATATGTCTATTTATTAAATCTAATTCGGGATTCATAACTAAAATACCACCTTTTTGCATTCTTTTCTTTGTATTCAATTTTTTCCTATATTTTTTACGACTTGCCATATATATTATACTTGTATAAAATTAAATAACTGATTGTGTAAAATATGTGGATTACGGTTTTTTATTTCTTTTATTGTATCTATTTTATAATCTGTTTTACACCTTTTTACATTTCAAACGCCGATTTTTAGTTTCTGTAAGCAACATAAATTGGATGAATATGTAATTAATCACAAACAATGTATCGAATTAAATTGTAAATTTTATACATTATATGAAATTGGAACAAAACATCAACAGTTATTATATAGAATATCATGTAACATCGAAGGATGTAAAAAATATAATATATTTTACACTGGAGAGAGTTATATTTTTTTCAGGAATTTTTTGTTGCGACATATTCTATTGTCCGCCTTGTCCTATCTCTAAACTTGGTCTCATGAAATCGCTTTCAATTGTACTCAAATTCCATGGTCCCACATTTATTTGCGGGTTAGGTGGTTCAGACCTAATTTGCAAGTTAGCATTTCTTAATGTTTGTCCAACAGTGTCAATACCAATATGATAACCAGCCTTTAATAAATTGATATTTCCGAGGTCGCCTTGTCCTGCTGGATTTAATTGTGCCCATTGGCTGTTAGTGTCTTTAGGTAAAAGGTCGGTAGGGTTTTGGTTAGAAGAGTTGCAAGAAGGTGGCAATCCCATACCAGAAGAGGAGGGTGCTCCTACAGATGAATAAACCTCATTGCCAGATTCTTGAGCTGGTTGAGGTCCAGAAGGAGAATTATTATAAGCTTTATTGCGTTCTTGTGTCATCATTTCGCTTCCATAAGAACCTTTAGACATTAAATATTTGTATAACATATAGATGCCATATAATACGATTATTGCGATTAAAACGCCACCTACACCATAATCATTCCAGAGTTTTTTTAAAGAAACACTCATTATATAAAATTAGGGATAAAATATTTTTCAAATTATTAATTAATTATTAAAATTAATAGTATGTCATTTATCTAAAGTATTTTCTAAACTTTCAGTATCCGATATTTCAGAAGAATTATCTTTGCTTACAAATTCATCAAAATCACTTTCACTTTCATCAATATCATCCAACATATATGTTTTCTTAATATTTTTCATTTCTAGATATGCAACTATTGCATTTTTTTTAGCTTCTTTTGCCTTTTCTCTAGCTTTTTTATATATGTCATAATATACTTGATTATGTTTTTTTAACTGTAACGTTTCTAAACTATTGTCTAAAGTAGATGATAAATCTATTTCTATTAACATATTTGGATTATCTTTTGTTGGTTCTAAATCTTCTATATCCAATTGTATATTCGCTTCTTCTAGATCTAAAGTATGTTTATTTTTATTTTCTTCTAAATTATTTTTTTCAAATGAAACTTCTAAATCTATTTGATTATTTATGTTAGTTTGAGAATTTTTTAAATCTTTCACAGAAGAATTTATTAATTCATCTAAATTATTTAAAACAGATTCTTTTTCAGGTTCATATTTAATTGTAGGTTGTGTTTTAATAGGTTTTTTAATAAAACATGTTTCTAAAAAAGGATCTGGGCTAACAAGCATAGATTGTCTAAGATCAATTTCAATTTGGAAATTTCTAGATGTAAACTTAATTCCTTGTATTTCTAAAATAGATACTATTGTTTTAGTGTTAGTAATATCTTCAATAGACGTGATTTGATCTTTTTCATCATATATTTTTATATTTGGTTTGACATTAACTCGCAATAAATAATGTTTACCAGATTTAAATATTTTAAATGATGATGTGAATGCGCTCTCAATGTCGTCTTTTTCAAGATTAGATTCAAACCATGATTCCCGTTTAGAGTAAATAAGTTCTTGACATCTAGATTCTAAATTTTCAATCCAATTAATAAATACAGTATCGTTGTTATCGAACATTAAATCTGTGTAAATTTTTTTTCCACTTTTAATAAAACCTTGTTTTGTTAAACTTTTTGGTGTTTGAATAAATAATGATTTGTTAGTATTATGCATAAGTCTAGCAAAATAAGCTCCTCCTGCTAAAGTTGTTGGTGGACCAAAATATAATTTTGAAAAATCATAATCCATCGTAGGTTCTATAATATCTTCCATTCTTTATTGAACAAAAGAAATTTTCATAACGTAAAAAACGTATATTCTTAATTAAATTTTTATTAATATTTTTATAGAAGAGTATATGAAAAATTCGTTAATTAAACAATGTTTAGACATTTTAAAAACAGAAGATGTAAGAAATGAAATTAAAGTATTATTTTCACCAGTAACTGATTTAATATTATATGAAATATATCCATACATTTATGTAATTATTTTTTTAGTGTTTTTAATATTTATATTAATTTTAGCAATACTTATTATACTAATAAATGTATTACGTAATTTATAAAGGGGTGGGATTGCTCTTAATTAATAACACTTTAATTAATAACAATATTTATAGTATTTTTTCTTATGTATTTATATAATGACCAAACATAGTCGTAAAAGATCTCGCTCTTTTAAAAATAGATCAATGCGCCGTTATCAAGCTCAATATGGAGGCAATTTAGCAGGAAATCCACCTTCTGCTTGGGGATGGGTACTTGGAACAGTAGGGGCTGGACCAGTTCAGGCTGCCAATTCGTTAACAGTTCAACCTGGACAAAATCTTGGAACAATTCAAAGCAACAATATTGTTCCTATTGGAAATTTGAATGCACAAGATTCTCAAGGAATGATTGGAACTAATTTAAAAGGAGATATACCACAATCAGGCGGAAAAAGACGTAGAGGTAGAGGTAGAGGTAGAACATGCGCTAATCGTGGAGGAAATGTAATCGCACAGGCTGTCGTTCCTGCAACATTAATGGCAATAAGTTATGGAGTTGGCAGACGCAGAAAAAAAACTCATCGACACAAATATCGTTAAATTATATATTTACATTATTCAATATAATTTAACTACACAAATTTTTCATTATATTCTTCATCAAGATTATTCACTATTTGTTAATTTGAAGCACTTGCTAAGTCTTCTAGTTCCTTTACCTTCAGTTGTAATTCAGCATCTTTCTCTTTATTTACATCTAACGCTTTCTTATATTGATATACATAATTTACCAAACAATCTAATGCGCCATCCAAATTATCAAAATTTTCAAACAAAATTCTACTTACCTCTGCCGGAGTTATACACGGCAATATATTATTAATTATATCTAATTGATGTTCATTCAATTTTACATCATATCTATGCTCAATGATTTCTATTAATTGACTATTATCCGTAAATCCAAACTTACCTATCACGTCTATACGTCCAGGTCTTGTAAAAGCCTTATCTAATTTATCTATAAAGTTTGTAGTCATAAATGTTATTCTTCCAGGAGTTTCTAATACACCATCAAACAAATTTAACAAAAAAGATAATGTTATCTTTTGATTTACACTATCTTCTTTTTTCTGTTCTTGCTGCATTTGTGGCATATTTCCTCCTGTTAGAACCATCTTTTTACCATTAGAAATCTCAGATAAAGCATAACGCAATTGTTCTACTTCTTGCTTTAATTCTTTATTTTTTTTTGCTAACACTTGCTCAACTGTTTCAGAAGCACGATCTAAAATTACATCGCATTGACAGTCCACATCCTCCAATACATAAATACGCTTATTAATTGGAATTGTATAAGTATCAGTTTTTCCATTTTGGGTAACGTGAATTTGCTCACTATAAAATAAATTTTCTATTTGTGTTTTCGTCATTGCGTCAGACAAATGAATATTAATTATATGCCTTTTCAATTCATTTGCTATACATTTAATTAAAGACGTTTTTCCTGAACCCGGCATTCCAGATACCAAAATACCTAACGTATACGGAACACCTTTATCATCATACCAATCTTTATTATCTCTAAAAAATTCTACACGCTTTCTTATTACATTTATATCTTTTCCAAATAAATTTTTAAATGACCTATTTGTTATAAACGGCTTCATTGTAAAATGCAAACTATCATGCGACTTTGAATGGTCTATTTTACCATTTCCATCACGATATACTGTTGCAGGCAATTCACTAAAATAATAAATATTATTTCCTAATTTATTTGTCATTTTGATTAGATAATTTTTAACTATTGTATTTAATTCATTTCTTAATAATTCCATATCCATCGTATACGAATAAATATCAATATATCCAAATGCAAATTTGTTATCATCTACTGATGCATCTACTGAAGAGGTGGTCGGTTGGGATGGTCTAGTAGTTGTCACCAACTGATTATTTTGTTGCGCGGATTTTTCATCTACATCTACATTGACATTTTCTTTAACCATTTGTGAACTAGAATTATTTACCATTTGAGCATATAACCCTTTAGATATTTCTATTTCTTCACTATAATTAATGCTATATACTCCATTATTGAATATAATACATTTTGTATGTGGCAAATGGGTTAACATGTCTATTATAGCCTCTGGTGTTGGATTCTTTGATCCAGTAGTATCTAGTTTAATAATTATAGATGATTTTTTCGTTTTTAAATAATTCGATGTAATTTTACTTAAAATGCTAATATCATTTGATTTTTTGGCAATATATTTTTCAAACTTTGAACCCACGTTACTAAACACTTTTTTTATTTGCAATACAATTGAATCAATAAAAGAAACTATCAACATCATTATTATTGCATTAATAAATGAATTTTGGGAATCCGTTTGTGTTGACCCACGAACCATGGCCATGGTAAGCATCATTGATTTAAAATTATCTATCATCATTTGTGAATTCATATTTGTAGGCATTGTTGTAGGAACAATATTATTAATCATTTTAATAACATTGTATACATAACTTTATATTCTTTTTTTTTATATTCATTTTTATACATCTATGTATTCTGTTTTACCTTTATAAACGTTAATGAATCACCAGTATCACACTGACATTTTAATTCTGGAAACTTTATACCCTTGAAGATTTGAATTGGGACACAACTTATAGACAAATCACATTATTTAATTAGTAATGATTAGTAATGAATAGTAAAAAGTCTATAATGAATTACTATTATAAGGGAATTTCTTCTGTCTTATAAAAAAGGCAAGTGAGTGAGGAAATTTATTTAACCTTTACCTTAAAACTTAAGGAATTTTCACAAGTTATGAGAAGAAATTCCATAATCAAAAAGGTTTACACATTCCTGAAATGTATAAACCTTTTTTATTTGGTGCGAAGGTGCTAAAATCTTCAAGGATGTAAATAAGAAAAGGTGTAAAAATTAAAAATAATAGATAGTTTATATATATGTCGCTATTTCCAATATTTAAAGTAAATAAATTATCAGAAAAAAATGTTACAGATACTATATATGTGTTTTATGGTTTACGATTTAGCGAAGAAATGGAAGACCCAAATGACTTATTTGATGATGACCAAAATAATAAATTGTTTAATGATGTATTTGATAAAACAGAGTTAGAATATATAAAAAAGAATAAAATAGAAGTTATTTTTGTTAAACAAACAATTCATATGGACGATAGTATAGGTATAATTAAACTTAAAATATTTGATGTTTTGAATAAAGAAGCTTCAATGAGTGAATTATATCTGTATTGTTTAAAAAATGAAAAACTTAATCCAATTACAGTTTATCAAAATTTAACACAAAATGATAGATTGCCATTAACAAAAGTTCGTATGAATCAATTATTATTAAATTTGTATGATGAAGATGGAATTCTTATGGATATTGATTTGCCAGATAAACCACAATATACATTTGATGATATATTAAAATTAGATTTGACTGAAAAAGTGTATTTAGTTGCAAAACCTCTTGGTCAAAAATTTGTATTTTCAAATGAGTATCCTATTATTGCAGATCCATTTTTAGTTACAGAATATGATACATTGCTAGAAAAATCTAGAAGAGAAACATCTACTTTAAGCACTAATTTGCTTTTAGAAACAGGGCAAATTTTTAAAAATACAATTTATCTATGTTTAGCAAAAGATGTATTTGAAGTTGGAACTATTAATGATGTATCTACTGAATATAGTTGTAAAATATATTATCCATTCTTATATCAATTACATATTGAAGATATTGATGAATTAAACGATAATAGTGGAAAATTAATAAGAGAAACCACAGAAAAACTAACACCAGAAACAGAGAGAAATTTTAATAACGTTGATTTGTTTTATAACATTTTTCAAAACCATACATCATCTCAATTATTTTCAAAAAATATGTCACAAACTGGTATTAAATATTTAAAAGTATCGATTTATCCAGAATTTAAAATAAAAATACCAATTGATGTAATATTTAAATTAATTCATGCTACAGCAGATTTTCCATTAATAAAATATAATCCAGAGTCAAGACAAGAAAATATGTATCGTTTATTTGCTCCAGAAATAACAAATGATGGAAGAAAAATCCCTTATTTAAAAAAGGCAACTATTTTTAAATTAATACATTCAATAGGAAGAAATAAGAGTGTATCTGTTTATACTAACATTCAATATAATGGTGTAATATTTTATATGACTTGTGAATTTGAAGACAATGGGGTTATTACTATATATCCTTTGGTTGACTTTGAAAAGTCTATATTTTTAAGCAATGAAGTAAATATATTTGAACATTTAGATGAAATAATTAAATTAACAGTGAATCCGTTAATAGAACAAATAAAGCCTTTTTTTGAACAAAGTGGATTAGAAATTCCGTTATTTCAATCAATGTTAGCATCTAATATTGAATTAAGAGAAGTAAAGTATCAAACGGTTTATAATATTACAAAACCAATAAATATAGATAAATTAAGTGGTTGTGTATCCAGTGTATTTACTGTAGAATCATCTAATTTTGAAAAAGGCATTAGAATGCGTTATAAACGTGTGTCAAATTATAATAAACGTGATAGTCAAGAATCATTTATTATTGAAAAAATAGATCAAGGGTTTAAGTTTGACGAAATTGTAGAGCAACTATTAAAACAATTTTATGATTTGGATAAAGAATCTGCTGAAGATTTAATAGATAAAATCCGTACAGAATTAGAGGTTACACGTGGTGCAAATAGGCGTAGAGCATTAATGCTTAAAATAAATCCAGGTTTCCAAACATTAATGACAGTAAATTCAGTTACTAGTGAACTAACAATAGATATAAATGGAATAAATGATATGAATTATTTGAATATTATTCCTATGTATATTGATTCTATAATTAGAATAACACAAGATATAAATAGTTGTGGTATAGATATTTCTAAAATAAATACATTGTGTTCTGGAAAAGAAGTTGAAGACATAGAATTTAGTAAAATTACAGCTCAATCTGAACAAATATTAGATGAAAATGAAGTGCCAAATATTCAAAATGAAAGTCCGGTTTATTCTGAAGAGCAAGGTGAATATATGGATGATTTGTTAGATATTCTTGGTTATGAATATGACGATGATGACAATGTTAAAGGTGGAGCAGGAAGTGCTTCTGAAACGGAAGTGTCTAGTGACAGTATATCATCAAGTGAACCTGAAGTATC